>ENA-UOJR01000297-UOJR01000297.1-human-gut-metagenome-genome-assembly--contig:-C115P-NODE-297-length-74050-cov-6.090547_pt1 | contig 74050 bp, 87 predicted proteins | sample MGYA00242354_ERZ723901 | MGnify/ENA metagenome assembly ERZ723901
AAAGTGACGTGGACGCATAAGCCGTATCTCTTTCAGTGGGGAGACGTTATCATCAATGTATGGGTGGTGAGTGAGTTCAGTCACGAGTATGTTACACTCGACAGCGGAATCAAGTTCGCAAAGGTGATGTCTGTCATTCGTAAGAAGATAGCGTATCAGCGCAACAAAGACAGAGCATTCCTAATCAATCTCGCATATCGCTTCCTTGGAATGGTGGGCGCAAACGGGAAGAATTTATCCGCTGTATTCAATCAGGACTGCCGATAATCCGGGAGTCCAAAGGGATTGATAAAACTATCAACCGAAAAACGACGTTATTATAACACGTTTGAAAATAGAAACATTTTATTCACTAAATTTAAAAAGAAATGAGAAAGTCAGAATTCGTGGCAGCAGTTGCCAAAGAGGCTGGTATGAGCCAGAGAGACACCGAGAAAGTAATCGACGCACTGAATCCGGTGATTGTCAAGACCTGTGTTGAGAACGGTGACGAAATCAGCCTACCTTTCGGAAAGTTCAAACAGAAAGTCAACCCTGCTAAAACAGGCACGAACCCGTTGACTCAGAAACCTATGAACGTTCCCGAGTCTCACACACTTGCTTTCAAGGCTTCCAAGACCGTGAAAGTGGTTGTTGAACCGAAGAAAGGTAAAAAGAAATAAGTCCGTGAGGATGTGATTTTTGTTTTAGTCATGATTGGAAAGAGGTTGCCTGTAACGGGTTGCCTCTTTCCTTATTCATAGAAGCCACTGGCGGTCGCTCTACGAGATTTACCCCTGTTGGCTGGTACATTTTATTCCCCGTATAGTTATAATCGCTTAAATCGTCTAATATGAACGCAAGAATGGATAAGGATAGCACAGTCACCCTGTCGGGGTTCTGTGAACACGTAATCAGTAAGACTCAATCCGAGATATACAGAATAACAGGCTCATCTTCCCTAAAAATTCAGGACGGGAAGGCTCGTAGAAGAGAACGCAGAGCCGAATTGAGGAAAAATCGGAAGAAATAATGAAGATTTTCCGGATAAACTCCTTGGATATTCGATAAATGGACGTATATTTGCTCAGTCAAATCAAACAAGTTACGTCATGAAAGGTTCAAGATACTACAAAAATTTAGACTTCAGCAAGCCAGTAGGGACTCACCGCTATGTTGATAACATCAAATCACGTCGACAGTTAGCAAAGGTCGCTCTTGTGGCGATGGCTCGTATCAATCAAGCTGAACAGGGAACAATCACTTATCCCTGTGCACTCGCTTCCTCGTCTATGAAGGACGGTCGTACACTTATTCAGACTATCTACGAGGATGGTTATGTTATGTATAATGACGGATGGTTCATCGTCAAGTGCTATGAGGATGGCTGTTTCTACGTTGATGTAACAGGTAAAGCCGTCAGGGAATGTCCGAAGTACGAAAACATGGAATATATCATGGACGCTGCCTGTAAAGAGGCTCACGAAGAGTGCCTCAAGGCTTTGGCTGAATATGAAACCAATTAAATATAGATAGTTATGGATAGAAATGTAAAGCAATTGGAGTACGTATCTTCTGAAATCAAGTACAAGAGTGGTCCGATGGATACCTTTGTTCACGTGGATTTTATTCATCGTTGGTTTGGTGTTATTGACACTAAGAAGATGGTGAAGTACGGTGCTCACGCCAATGTGGTATTCGGGACTGACAAACGACAGTACACGTTCCGAGAGGGTTGGCTGATAGGGTTCAGAAGAATTCCTGAGTCAGAAACTCGTGTGATAGTACAGAATGAGAAAAGCGACACGTGGGTTCTCCGTCGTGATTGGGCAAAGGTTTTCGAAAAGATGACTCCTCAGAAGGCAGCGGACTTCAAGATAACTTCCTATAAGGACGTTCTTGATGAAATGGCTGAATACTTTATGGACGGTGATACCTTTAAGAGTGCCACGTTCCTGTGTAAAATCGAAGAAACTAACAAGGTATGATAGCAATCAGCGACAAATTAAGACATCAGGTCATGAAACTGGCTGAGCAGTACGAGAAGCCTGAATTCATCACTGACGACCCTGTACAGTTCCCCAAACGGTTCGGTTACAAGTGTTCTCAGGAGATAGTGGGCTTCATCGCTGCTTGGTTAGCGTATGGGAACCGGAAAGCCATCCTCTCTACCTGTGAAAAACTATGTAAGGAGATGGAACGTCTGACTCCCTATATGTATATCAAGAACATGGGTTGGCGAAAGTACATTGACTCGGAGGAACCTCTGTACCGTTTCTTCAAGGAGAAGGACTTCGCTGACCTGTGCCGTGCGCTCAAGGAGATTTACGATAACAACGAAGATATGGAAGAGGCTCTGTCAAAGAACTATACTCGTACGATGGGAACCACAGATTATCTCGATGCGCTGATAAGCCTGTTCCCTGGAGTGAAAGGTATCCCCCAGGATTCGAAGTCTGCCTGTAAGCGATTGAATATGTTCCTACGATGGATGTGCCGTCGAAACAGTCCTGTGGATTTAGGTATCTGGAGTTTCATTCCCCAGCCGTCCCTACTCATTCCGCTTGACACTCACGTCGCAACCGTTGGTCGTCAATTGGGTCTCATAACGGGCAAAGGTGATAGTATGAATACAGTGCTTGAACTTACTACGAATTGCCGTAATGTCTATCCGTTAGACCCCTGTAAATGTGATTATGCTCTGTTTGGGTACGGTGTAAACAATAAAACCAAGAAAGAATCATGAAGAAACTATTGAGGAAACTGTTCCTATACTTATTTAAGGAAGATTTCCAAAGGATGAAAGCGTTGGAGAGGGACTTGGAAGGGTTAATTCATCGCCAGAAATGTGCGACCTCTTTGGCTGAGGTTCGTGCTGAACGTATCAGAAAACTCCTGGGGAACATCGATGTTTCGGTTGATGTTCATCACCGTTCAGGCTCATGGGCTGTCGTGTCCTTACAGGGTGGGAAGACGGACTACATTAAATTCGTTGACCTCGACCAAAGAAGTATCAGGGAGATTGCTTTCTTCCTACGACAGTTTGACAAGCAGAATGTCAAGATTGACGCCCACCCTTTTGATAGACAAATGTTAAACGAAGAAATATATCGGATATGAAAAGATTGATGATTATTACAGCCGTGTTCGCACTCCTACTTACAGGGTGCGAAAAGAGTATCACGAACGATACACTCATAGAACTGTCGGTGAATTCTATCACCGAGTACCAAAATCGAGCGAATGATATTTACCCCAAGAGTCTGGATATCTCAATTAATGAATTGGCTCAGAAGACAGGTCTCGAAACTCATGTGGCTACTTCTGAATACAGCGGAAAGGAGTACCAATACTCAAAAGCCTATCTTGATGACGGGACTGAATATTCAATTTCAGCAACAGACCATGGAGACTTCTTTTGGGTTCTTATAACGATAGCCAACTCCAAGGACAATACAATCCCCCGAAAGATGTGTGAACGTATCCGCTCGCTCGCATTTGAGAGAGGCTTGACGCTGTCACGTAATAAACTCTCAGACAAAATTACGGGAGGGAATCTTGTGGTGAACGATATGTTGAATGGAGTCGTAATAAGCATAGAGAATGAATAAGATAGGTATCATCGGAGCCGGAACAGGAGTACTTCCATCAGAAGTTCTTAGAATGGCTGAGGAAGCGAATGTTGAGATTGTGGAACTTCCCCGAAGAAATTCGGGGATTTTCTTTGGATATTCGAATTTATCCACTAACTTTGTTGCGTCAATCAATTAAAACAATAAAGTCATGAAAGCAACAATCGAATCAAATTTCAATTTTAATTTCTATTCAATCAGAATTTTTGCTGAAATATTGAATGCTATTACAACCAGTAAAAACGAAGCCGAGTTGCGGAAAGAAATGAAGAGAATCAAGGATAGTTTCCTAATGTCCTTCAGTTCTTATTTCGATTACGGTTTTGGCTCAAACCACATGTGGGTGTGCGAAGCAGGAAAAAAGGAAAGATTAATATTCGTGGAGTTCTAATCGAACTCCTCGGATTCCACGTATGTTTATCAAACATTTTAAACAAAAGATTATGGACATTACAAAGAAGAAAGTCATCTTCATCGACATGGACGGTACGCTTATTGATACCGTCTCCGGGAAAACCTTTCCGGAAGGAGTCTGGGACATGGAACTGAAAATGGAGGTTTTTGCGCAACTCAAGAAACTTCATCCACAGGCTGTTCTCATCGTATCTAATCAGGGTGGAATTGAACTGGGACACGTTCATCCCGCTATGTTCCAGCCGAAATTCATCTACGTCATTGCGTGCCTTCAATCGTACATCGGTTTGAATACGCTTGTTGCCGGACAGTTCTGTCCCTACAATGACAAGAAGCATCCGAAACGTAAACCCAATCCGGGAATGCTTGAGGACATGCTGGCTGAGTTCACTCACAATACAGGTATCACAATCGCCAAGGAAGACTGCCTTATGATAGGGGATGCCTCTGGTCTGGAAGGACAGTTCAGCGACAGCGACCTCAAGACGGCTGAGAACTTCGGGTGTGATTATCTTGACGTTACAGAGTTCACCAACATGGAACTCCCTGAGCCTCTATTTAAGGTCATTCGCCTGTCGGATGGTGAAGTTGTAAAGGATAAGGACGATAATCCCTTACAGAACCTTACAGAGAGCGAAGCAACCGACAAAGTGGTATTCCTTATGGAAGCGAACCCCGAACCACAGGAGCAGTTCACATACGTGCCTATGCTGTGGGAAGTCCCTCACGAGCCAGAACAGGGTCCTCAACCGAAAGAAAAGATTATTCGAATGAACCCTAAAAAGTAATAGACATGGCAATTATTGACAAAGACACCCGTATGACAGTTGCCACACGGCTGGCAAACCTCAACTACAAAGAACAGATGGACTCGTCACTGGCGAAGTTGAATGAACTGTTCGAAAAGTACATTATTGGAAAAACTCCGGACGATGTACTGAAGTGTTTCAAGGCACATAAGAAGTTCTTCATTCGTTGTAATGAACCATCGCTGTCATCTTACAACCTCCCGAAGACGTTCTTTCCTGAAGATTGGGGAAGTAGAGGTTTTTACATTCACCTCAAGTTCACTCAGGAACTTCCTATTGCTGACGAAAAGGTTGAAGACATCGCCAAGAAACTTTCTGAAGACCATCCTATCGTTCAGCAAATCAAGGAACATCTCCTTCTCGAGCGAGACCGTTACTTTATGGAAAAGCGTCTGAAGTGTATGATGGAAACAACCCGTTTCACTCCGGAACGTCTGAAGAACGAATTCCCTGAGGCATATCTCATCTATATGGACGTTATAACAGCCGACTGGAATGAAAAACGTGATGACGCAAAGAAACCTGCTTCGAACCTGTGTGACACTATTGAGAATATCCGTGCGACGCTGAAACCTAACTTAAAGGAGGCATTGAAACATGATAAAGAAGAGGAATAAATTGGGGTGGTTCCTGAGGTGGTATTACAGCCACCTCCTCTTTGCTGCTCAATACGTGTCTTTTAAAGACGCTGGGCTTGAGGAACTGTTCTGGAACATCGTTACGTGGTATCACTTCTTCCGTCACTTTGAAGAGTTTACCTGTAAGATTCAGTGGTATGTTTCAAAGGATATGGTCGCCTACATTTTCATTCGAAACCTTGCGGATTGGTCAACAAAATCCATTTGTTTCAATGATAAGCCGTGTCCGTTGGTACAGGTAACTGAGAATCTTGACTGTTACAAACAGGTGGACGGAGCGATTTATGAGATTTCCAATGGAAGTTCAGTCGAATAGCGTTTATTCAGTACATTCATTTAAATCGAAAGATATGTTGATATTTATCAAATCATGGATTACTCCCCCACAGGACAGTCCTTCAAAAGAATCACTCGTAGAGGTTCAGAAAGCCTACAGAGTTGAGAACATTAAAGAGGTGAGCGAAGTGAACGCTCTTACGAACCCCAAGGGGAAGTTTCGCTTCTCCATCCTATTAGTTACAGGCGAAAGGCTTTACTCCTCCTTATACGGAACAAAAGAAGAAGCCGAGATGGCACAGGTATCCGCCATCACCGTTCTGAATGCGATTGAACTGTATTTCGAACGTTTCAAGCATGTGCCGGAACACCACGCAACCCCTGTAATGTTTCAGGCTCCTGACGCAAAACAGAAAAAGTTGGTTCCGGGAAAGATATCGATGTTCGATACACCCGTTTACACAATTCAAATTTAATCACCTAATAATTTCAGATTTATGAAAGTAGTTTATAACTTCATCTATACCGACCCCGACGGAAAGATAAAAGAATTTCAGATGCCTGTGAATGTCACAGAGGACATCGATGCAAACATCATGTACGACCTCTGCCTGTCGTATCTCAAAGTTGGTCATGTAGGAGGCACACCTCTTCACGCTGTAACAACGTCCGGCAAGTATCCGAACTATTGTTTCACGCATACAACCTGTGACGAAACGTGTCAGACTTGTCGTTCCAAGAAACTTGAAAACAAGTCTGCGAAGCCGTATAATCCTCAGTCTCTTGACGGGAAAAAGATTTACATCTACGAAGGCAAGTTCGGAAAGGTGGGTGAATTTAGCCACCGTATTCTTCAAAAATCCTACATTTTCCCCGCACCCGTACTTCTCACGGACAACTTGATTCAGGACTTCAAGAAAGCCATGAACGCTGAACCCGACGGAATGGGTTGGGAACTGTTAGGAATCATGATGGTTCACGAACTTGACCCAAAGTGTATGACTGACAAAGAGATTGAACAGTACGTCAAGACTCCGGAAGGAAACCTGTCCCAACCTGATTCTGAGGAAAAGATTCCTGAAGAGAAAATGATTTGGGCTCGCACCAGCGATGAGAACGAAGACCGTACCGCTTGGATTCCGGCTTTGGTTCGTGGTGAACAGGTATTGAGCGCAATCGGTGAACTTGATAATCCTGACAACCCCGAGGACGCTCGTGAATTCGATGATTGCCCCATTCCGGGATATCGTGTTGTGAAGGAGTCAGACCCGACTTCTGACCTATGTATGGCTCGCATCGCTGTGTTGGTTACTCCTGTGAACTCTGACGATACAAAACGGAAATCGTTCATGTATATCAATGAGTTCCCCATCCAGAAAGGTCTTACTGACAAAGAGGCAGAACGTTACCTGATGAAGATGGTTCAGAACTTCATGTTCGGGGAATATGAAATGCTTCCTATTTACTGGGAATATCTTTCATATCTGAACGGAGCTAAAAACCATAAGCCAAACGAATACATGAAGGAACTCAATTCTGACGATATGGAGGTTCCTCATTTCCTCGTAACTTATACGGTTACGGAAAACGAAAAGGAACAGCGTATCCGAGAACATTCCTGTGTGGTAATCGCTTCCGCACCTGTAACATCTCCTATAATGATGATTCCGTCGGCTGCGGATATTCACCAACGTCTTCAGAAATATATCAAGGGTGAAGTTCACATCCAAGATATTAAATACTTTGAGGACGTGGTATCAAGCCTTGCGGTCGTCTTATAAGGCTCTAAGCGACAATCAAAGGTGTGCTCCGGATAATTTGTTCGGGGCATACTTTTAACCTCTTAAATCGGCTATAATTGACGTCAAAATAGCGCAAAACAATTTCGTTGAATTTATAGTGATATCAATCCTCTCAAAGATTTCCCGGAAGAAATTCCGGGATTTTTCTTTGCAATCTCATTTCTTCCCATTATCTTTGTACTGTCAAACTTAAAAACAGTAAATCAATGGGACAATTAACATTCAAATCCGGCAGTAGTTATTCAGCCTCTTGGGAAGTCAGAAATACTACATTGTGTGCGATGGAAAATCAAGTGAAGGAACTTACTTCATTAATCAATGAACTTTACGAGGCTCGGGAAGAAATCCCAACAGCCTGTACAACTGAAAAGGACGAAGCCGACTATCAGATAAAACTTCTGAAGACTTCAATCGACAATCTGAACAAATTTATAACACTCCATAGAACCGCTTTAAACAAGAGCATCGAAGACGCTGTTAGATGGTACGGTCAGATGGCTCCTGAATGGTTCACTAAATAATCAAGAGATTATGGCAAAGAAGAATACTGTTACCGTAAAAATAACTAAACTCGAGTATGGGCGAAATGCTAAATTATTTTGCAATACAGTTTTAATGCTGCGTACCGCTTGCAAAGTTGGTGATGTTGAAACTGTCAACCATACAGTATTGAGTCGATTAAATCAACAAAGAGGAACTAAATTTAATTTTGAAATAGTCAGTTTATGAAAAAGATAAAATTCACATCAAAGAAGAACCCGAAGCCGTCAAAGTTAGCACGTGCGGGTGGCGATGTTCAAACCTCGTCAATTTACTATCAGGGAGAGCGTATAGGCTCGGTCGAGGGGAATACTCGTATAATACTGATATGCGACCCCAAACCTGTTTGTTTGAGACTAAAAGAACCCCAAGACCACAGGTATGCAGTAAACTATGTCAAGGAACACGCTCAATGGATATGGGATAACTACAATCTTCGAATCAAATCACAACTTAAAGAAAAGGAATCATGATAGCACCTATTGAAATAAATCGAGTAACGGTAAAGGGTGGAGCCGGAATGCCCACATCAGAATATGCACAGTTAGTTTACAAGGGTGAGGAAATAGGCTTCATCAGTGAACAGGGTATTTTCCTAAAGATGTGGCATCCGGAACTGAAAGCCGGAGTCTTTCAAAACATCAACACTTTCAACGATAAGTCTTTCACTCAGAAATGCAAACTTGTCGAAAAGAACTGGGATGCCATTTATGACCGTTATACTACTATCATCAGAGGAAAATGAATTTTCTTTGTTGTGTTTTCATATTTTGATTTATTGTTTGACGACAGGGAAGAGCGGAGCCGAAAACTCCGCTCTTCTTGTTGAAACCTGTGAGCAGTCTCCCTGTCGCAAGCAGCCGTCGAAATACCACTATACACTATCACCTACAAAATTCGTGGAACTTTCGACGATATGTATTTCTTGTTTGATTCATCCAGTACACCTGTGGGAACATCTATGCAATATGAAGTGGCGTTTGGTGGTGACCCTGGAGGAACTGAAGTTGAAGATTCTTGGCGTGCTAATACTGGATACAGTGTAAATGCTGTTGCGAAAGGTGGTACAAGAGCAGACATTCAACCAGGACAACGGGTGTGGATACGCAAACTTTCAAATATGTCTGGAGGCTGGAATGGTTCAACTGTCCAATCATTTATTCTCGAAGCAAACGACCAAACTGTCAACGTAACATAAGGAATTGGAAAGGGTCGGTGATATCACCGACCCAATCTATTACAGAGTTGGAACATTTCCAGAAATTTTTACTGTTGCGGTATTTGAACCGATACCCACAGTTATAGTTCCTTGGCAGTAATTGAAGAACCATCCGTGTTTTTGTTGAACCCTGTTCCACTAATCGTTGCCCCCACGATACATTTTCCTGGGTTGATGTTTCGACTCCGTTTATAACTTTCTTTCGGTAGGAAGTTACGGTAACGGCTTTCGTTTCACCACCAGCGACGAAACTGAGCGATGTCGGAGTCACGGAGAAGTAATAGTTCCAAGTTACTACTCCCTCAGCCTGACTTGCGCCAACAGTACGTGTCATCCCGCCACCAGCGACTGAAAGGCTCGTACTGCGTGCGGATTCTGTTTGGTTAGCAGAAGCTGCGGCAGTCACGGTTGTGCTACCACTTCCTCCGGAATCCGGAGTAGCTGTAATAAAATCTTTCTGAATAATTTTTAAAAATTAGTTATAACTAAATGAATTAAATTCACCGCAAATTTAGCGGTTTATATCTCGAAATCAAAATCCTTTGTCGATATCCTACAAAATGAGCCTTCCGGAGATAGGCATATAACCTCTGTATGGTCGTCAAAATACGATACAGTTAGGACAGGGAGATAAGTATATCCATCTATATAGAACATCCCCTTAAAAGCTCCGTTAAGACCGTCAAACGTGGGAACCTGTATCCTGGGGGATACAACTTGTTTACCACCACCGAAAACTCCGAAGTCTCTAACAGTTTGTTTCACAGTGACGAGTACCTGTTCGAGCTCGTGAATGTACTTGCGTTTCATATTCAGGTAGGAATTAAGAATCATGCTGACCTCAATCTTCCCTTCAATTCCGTACAGTTTCCTCGTTTCATTGCGGAGAACCTGAAGTTCTCCTGCGGAGAGTTCTTCAAAATCCTTTTCAAGAATGTCGAGCAACTGTTTGTTTCGTTTATCTTCTTTCTTCATGTCTTCATTCTTTTTATATGTGAAACGTTCTTTCTCCGGCAATCGATTGATTTTACGCCAGAATCCCTCCTTCTTGATTTTCGAAGAAAAACAAAGAGCACTCCTGAAAGAAGTGCTCCTCGCAAATAGTAACGAAAGATTAACCCAGCAGAGTCCAGGCTTCCCGTACTTTGTTGAACTTTCCGTATGGGAGAGTAACATAGCCACCACGACCGAACCCTGTACCCCAGGAGTTCTTGATGATTAAGCCTGTTTCATCGTAACCAACGACAGCCACAGCATGACCACCCCTGAACTCATCACCATCCCAAAAGTCGTCATTATACGAAAATACATTCATTGCTATAAGTGCTGCGCCATTAACAAGAACGCTCTTTTTGAGAGCGTCAAGAGACGTCACACGAGCGAATAAATCAATACGAGATTCCCGTTTAAGAATTTCGAAAGCCTCGCGAGGCATCATTCCGTCAATAGTCTTGTCAGAACGGTTGTCGTAAATATATTCGAAGCCGATACCCGATTCACGACCTTTCGATTTACAATAGAAGTTGAACATCTCCGCAACGGTACAGGAAACGCAGCTTCCCTTGTTTCCTTGGTCATAGACACGGAGTTGCTCTTTCAGTTCATAGCTCTTCGGGAGTTCAATCTTTGGAGCTGCATAAATGGCGTCATTCGGATTGACGCCACTTTCAATAAATCCAAGTCCTCTTGTAATCATTCTTGCCTAAATTTGAATAGAACATCATCCTTTCCAGCCGTTTGTGTGACTGAAAAGATATACAGAACTTTATCCTTCTTTTCAGTAAGGACATACACAGTGGTCATCACGGAATCGCTCCCGATGAAGTACGTCTTTCCCCACGAGTCTAAATTCGTAGGGACGCTCAAGCCGTGAACGGTGTTCAGGCTGTCAATTACTGAAAGAGGCTGTGGAGTCACTCTTTCGAAGAACACAGTCTTCCGAGTTGTCGCACAGCCTACAATCAGCAATGTCAAGAAAAGGAATATCAGTTTCTTCATCAGCCACCTACATTGAACCAGTTACCAAGTAGAAAGCATAGCCAAATGAGAAGACCGCCTATCAGTGGTGGAAGACCTCCGTTGAGGATAGCCTGTCCGACAGGAAGATTTTTCTTCATGTTCTGGTAAGCGAACAACCCAATGACAACGAATGAGACCGGAATCATACACGTGATACCCATATCAAGTGAGATTCCAAAGAACGCAGCCACCAACATACCGATGATGACGTACAGGTAATGAAAAGGCTTCATTTGTACCATTGTAATTGAAATTTAAGTTAAATCGAACTCTTTGCACACTTCCTCCATTTCCTCGCAAGTCAATGGTCGAACTTTCAGGATATTATAGCGGTCGAGGTCTTCTTGTAGAATAGGGAAAGGCAACCGAGTGTTCCCCGTTGGGGTGACAAAGCAATTATCGGCATTGTCACGATAGAAAAGTACATCAGGCTGGTCAGCCTCAATGAAGATTTCATCTGTATAAGCATACATGAAGTCTTCCCACTTTTCTTCGAAGCCTTTCTTGCCCACTCGGTTCAGCCCAGTTCCAGTATCTACTTTTGGATGAAGAAAATCCTCTACAGATTCCACAGGTTGCGTGGGGGTATATTTAGGACGCTGTTCACGGGTAATCTCACGGAGTTCCGATTCGAGCGTTTCAATCTCTCCTAACAGTTGTTCTTCTCGCTTGGCATAGTCGGACAACTCTTTGCGCTGTTCACGGTTCTCCTTCTCAAGAAAAAGAATCTTCTTATTCAGACGGTCACATTCCGCCTGAAGATTCAGCACTGTTAAAGTTTCTTCTTTGCCCATATTAGATAGCATTTATTCTGTTGCTCCATGAGTCTGTTAGGAACTCTTCCATTTGAGCCTCAGAAAGTTTATCATACACTTTAAACGTGACAGTATCGAATCCTCGTTTTCCTTTTCCGACCTTTGTACCCGTATAGGAAAGGGAGTATTTGAACTGAAGAACCGAGTTGAGGTTGTTAATCATTTCCCGGAAAGCGGTCTTAAGAACGAACCGCTCAAAATCCTGGACACTATATTCCGGAGTCTGAAGTTCATCCATAAGTTCGGATATTTTCATAGAAAAGACACGCTTGTCCTTCCAACGGCTTAACATCATGAAAATACGTTTGGCATAGACACCATTCATTGACACGACAGACTTCTTGTCGTAGATTGTGCCTCCTATTCCTTTACCATAATATAGAAGCCAGCGTAAACTTGTAACAGGCATCCCCAGTACGATGTTGTCATCCTCGTCAATATCCATCGTAGAGATAAGATAACACTCCCTCCGAACCAATTTACCCTGTTCATTGGTAAAGTTGTATTTAATCGTCTGTTTGAACATCTTCTTTATTTCGTTGAGAACGATAGAGCCATGGTGGTGTTTATCAATTTCATTCATTTGTATAGGAATGAGAAGATTACCGTTCTTATCCAGGGGAAGAGTTTCTTGAAAAACTTTCAAGTCAGCGTTCAGCCAGTCAACATCACGGGACATAGCAGGTTGCAACTGTTCGACAAGATGAACCAAACAGTTCATTTGCCAAGATGTGAACTTATAAACGCCAAAGGTCGCCAAGTTCGATTGAATGATTCCTTTATTTCTTTTCATATCGTATAATGTTTAATTTCCACACAAATATAACGGGAAAAATTATAAACAGGGTAAAGTCATATCAACCCTTTTAAAAACAGGCTTGGCTTCGAATTAAGACTGTAAATTAACTGCGCTTAAAAGCCTGTTTATAAATTTGTCGACGCGCTCAAACCCCTTTTTATTGCGCTCAAACCCCTTTTTATAACCCCTTAGACCCCTGTTTTTATTGCGCTCAAACCACTTTTTATAAAACAAAATTTGTGGGAGAAGAATCCCCATAAAATAGGGAAGACTCACGGACTCGAAAATTTGTGTATCAATATATGAGTACAATAGAAGTTTCAATAGAAATACAAGTTAGAGTCCCGAACGGAAATTTTAAGAAGTCATTTTCACGTCGAAAACACACCTCACTGCGTTCGGAATTTACAGGCTTCGCCATCTTCGATGGACTTCGCCCTGAGAGGCTGCTGTCGCAGCCGATGTTGTTAGGAGAAATGTAAATGAGAAAAACTTTTGTGCATTGACAGCGTTATATTTGTGTTCGGTCTGGTTCGCCTAATCGAACATCATCTAAAGTTTGATTTGATTTACATTGTTTGATTGACATCTAAGAAGTTTGAAGAAGATTCTTTTTGTTCATTAAAGAAAGTTTAGGTTTTAAGTATTTGACAGAAATCTGGGGCATGAGAGGATGTGAATCTTCTCACTGCCCGTTTTTATTTTAGAGCCATACCGTTGAACTCACTCCTACCATATTAAAATTTTATGAATAACTTTGCTCACAAAGAATTTTTAATTTTACAAGTCGTATGGAAAATAAAGGAAAGAAAGTTTCCCTCCAGTTGTTTGAGGAAACTGCTCGTAACAATGGATACGAGGTATTCACACCCGATGAGGTGGCTTCCTATTACAAGGAAGGAATCATGAAGAGTCGTGCCAACGAACTTACAGCCGAGGAGAAAGAGGCTTTCGTGGCTGACGTAATGTATCTTCAGAAAGCTGTATGCGCTGACGAAGAGGGTAAAGACGTCATTCGCTTCTATCGTCCTAAACAGGTTGAGTGGGAAACGGCTGCTGACGGAACTGTCATGAAAGGTTTGGAAGGTGTATATCGTGACACCCCTGAAAATCGTCGTTTGAACCGTGTTGGACAGGCTTATTCTCCTACATTGGAGTTCCTGAAATCGTTGAACGATGAAACGGAGGGTGACATCATGAAGTCGTTGGGAACAGGTGTTTATGCTGATACCCCTGACAATCAGCGTTTGGGTCGTGTGGGTCAGCCATATAAGAACCAAATTCCTACTGAATAATGGAAACGCTGCTTGAGAAATCATTGAACAAACACGATTTTCCGGAAAAGGAAAGACGTGAATTGGCGAAAGAGGGAGAAGCCATGAAAGATGGCTCTTTCCCTATTCGTAACACTCAGGATTTGAAAGACGCCATTCGTAGTGTTGGTCGGGCGAAAGACCCTGCCGCTGCGAGACGGTGGATTAAAAAGCGTGCTAAAGAACTCGGGAAAGAGTCGCTTCTTCCTGAGTCCTGGGAATAATTTAGGAGTTTTCTTCGGGAAACTCTTTGATTATCCAAGATAACGCAAATATATTTGCGTAATCAAATTAGCTGTAAGGAATATGAAGACACTAATAGAAAAATCAATTTTGAATGAAAGATTAGAAAAATCTCGTTCAGGCACATATTCAGATACTTCTGAAAATAGACGTAAACATCGTGTGGGGCAGAAGTACGGTTCTGAAAAGAAAGAGGAAGAGAAGCCTGAGAAGACTTCCTCTAACGAAAAAGACCCTGCAAAGGAACTTGAGGCTGTCGATAAGGTTATCGCTGCTATCAACGAAGGCAAGTTGAAACTTCCCCAGGAAGAAATTATGGTTCTCATAGAAAAGAAGAATAATTTAGAGTTGGCAAAAAGACAGGCTGAAAAGATACATTCAGGTGTTAAAGCAAACGAAGAGAAACGTAATGCTGCGGAAGCGAAGGAAACCAGCAAGAAGATAAACGAAGCCCAAAAGAAGGAGGCTTCTAAGGAGTTGTCTGAAACTGATAAAGATGATTTGCGTGAGGCTCGTCGAAAATTGTCTTATCTTCAGGACAACGAAGAACGCTTGATTAAGCGTGACGGGAAAGAGAAGTACGACAAGCGTGTGAAACAAGTAAAAGAGGTGATTGCTAAATTGAGAGGCGAAAAACCAAAAGAGTCTCAAAAACCGGAATATTTTGATAGAACTGGATACAAGCCAATTTATCGAATGAATGAGGAGGAAGCTGATAAGTTCATTTCTGATGCGAAGAAATATCTTTCTGAAAATAAGGATGCAAAAGATGTTGAACAGGTTCAGGATGCGATTAGAAAGGTTGAATTGCGTAAAGAAGAAATAAAGGAAACTTCCAATGAAGAGGCTGAAGTGTACACCCGTATCAAGTTTGAGGACGTTCCTAACAGCGGGAAAATCAATCTGAAGAAATACCTGTCTGAAAAGGTTCGCAAGGGGGTTGATGAGAAGTGGTCAAACATTAAGAACATCCCCACGGAAAATCTTAAGAAGATGGAGAAGGGTCTTGTGAATGACTTAAACAAGAACTTTGAAGCAATCAAGAAGTCTCAGAGAGCGGAGTTGCTTTACTCTATAATGAAAGTTAAGGGGGAACTGGAAAAGCGTGGTAAAGAGAGCCAAAAGAAAGAATAAGGATATCATGCTTTATTAGTGCCGTTTTTGTTTGTAAATTTGTATCGTTTAATAAATGTAGAATTAAAAACATAAAAGAGATGAAGAAATATGTTTATTCGAAAGGTGCGGAGGCTGTTACGGTTGAGACCGATGGGTTAGCAACTATCAACAACTTCATGGTGACCGGACTTATTGGTAAAAATTATCATGGTCTGGTACAGGCTGGTCTGAATTTCAAGATGGGAGACGAAGTAACCATCCCGATGATGCTCAATGCTGCTAAGACCTGTGAATGTAAGGTAGAATGCTACGAGGGCAATGAACTTATCATTGATGAGTCTGCTGACTTCACAAGTGGCGTTCCTGCTGAAGTAGGTACAATCTTCGGGTTGCAACTGGGTGTGGCTTTTAACGAAGCGACTTATTATGCTGTGGTTCCTAAATTATATACAGACCAGTACGATTACGCTGCTTCTAAGGCATCGCTGCCTTGGCTGGTTGCGAAGTTCAAGAAAATCGCTGCTGACGCTGATGAACAGGAAACATCAGAGTATCAAGTGCAGGTATTTGCCGACGAAAGACAACTTGAGTTCCGTGGAAATTCTGCTGACTTGGGCAAGTTGAGCGAAGACAAGAAAACGCTGACCGCAAAGGCTTCCAATTCACTGATGTTTAAAATCGTGAAAGACTTGGGTATTTTGCGTCCGGAAATGGTAACTTGGTTTACTATCCGTTTCATTTACGGTGGTCGTACCTATGAAGCCAAAACATACGTCACTTCTGGAACTATTTAATTATGGGAAGTAAGAAGAACCGTTCATCAAAAAACAGGAGTTCAGTGGGAGCCAATAATGTGGCTCCCATAGACGGTCTTGATGGACTGTCTCTTCAGGAACTCCAAATCATGGCTCAGGCTGCTCCGATAGCGTTGAGGAACCGTCTTCAGAAGTCCCTAAACTCAGAGAATTTTGAAGAGGTGATGAAGGCACAAGCGTTTATCGCTGAGCAACAGAAGCACGGCAGGAGAGCACCCCAGCCGGAAATTAAATCAATCCTTTGGAACCCGTCGGAGATAGGCTTCAATGGTAAGGGGTATCGCGACCCGAACAACGGTATAGCATTTGGGACTCTGAACCGAATGGGCGATATCTTCATCATTAAGGCTATCATCAACACACGTATTGAACAGGTTCAGAACTTTTTGAAGTACAGCGTTGACGACCAGAAGCCAGGATACCAAATTCGTTACAAGCGAAGTCCAGGTTCAGAGGGTTCTGACGAAAAGGAACTGTCAGCAAAAGACAAGAAGATTGTCGATTACATCGTTCGTTTCCTTGAAGACGGTGGCGAGAATGACAAATGGGAATGCGAGGATAACTTTCAAGAGTTTACCCGTAAAGTATTGAGAGACTCTCTTGTGCTTGACCAGATGACATTTGAACTCGTTCGCGCAAGGAACATGAACCTCAAGAAGTATCGTGCCGTTGACGCTGCCCTGATACGACAGTTAGACACAAACGACCCACGATACAGACAGATGTTCGAGAACTTCCGCTGGCATGGTTATTTGCCTCGCTATGCTATGGTATGGGATGGGCAGATTATCCGTCACCCTGTATCAGATGAGTATGTAGTTTTCTATCCGTGGGAGTTGGGTTATGGTATCCGTAACAAGACGACCAACGTGTTGCGTAATGGATACGGCTGTTCGGAGTTGGAAACGTTGATTGAAATCGTGACATGGATTTTGTGGGGAATGCAGTACAATGGTAACTTCTTCAAACAAGGTAGTCAGCCGAAAGGCTTTATCAATGTGAAGAACGGAAACGTCGACCAAGGAACCCTGAACGAGTTTCGTCAGGATTGGAAACAGACGATGAGTACCGTGTACAATTCTCACAAGATACCCGTCATTCAGGGAATAGACCTTGAGTGGATTGATTTACAGCAGACGAACCGAGACATGGAGTTCACTGAATGGATTAAGTTCCTATTGGTGATTGCGTGTGCCGTGTACCGTATGGACCCATCGGAGTTGGGCTTTCAATTCCAGGACGCTGCCCGTATATTTGGACAGGAAGGACAGAAGGAACGTCTTGACCACTCTAAACAGAAAGGTCTGACTCCGCTGTTAGTGTTCTATCAGAATATCCTGAATAAGTATATCATCAGCGAAATTGACGACCGCTTGGAATTCGTGTTTACAGGTATTGAAATCGAGGACGAGGAAGCACAGGTTGAACTGGATAAGAAGAAGTCTGAGGCTGGCTTTGTATCGCTCGAGGATATGTTCGAAAAGTATTCAGGCAGAAAGTTCGACCCGAATAAGGACACTATCCTTAACACGGTGTATCAGTCGGCTCAAACCAACAAAATGATGGGTGGCGAGGGCATGAACGAAATCGTCGATGGCGAAGAAGGAAATGGCTCACCTAAAACAGCGGAAGAGGCTATACAGGCGATGATGGTTGAAAAGTCTATGGAGAACCCTATTCTCGGAAAGGCTTTGGAGTTCATTGATTCACAATTAGGAATAAGAAAATGAAAGCACCAGCATCACCCCGAATTCATCATCACGTCGACCCGATGAGATATCCAAAGGTTCAAAAGGAATACGAGGGTAAAGGGAAGAATGCGTTCAACGCTGTTAAACTGTTCGGAGACGTTGTTGAAACTATGGTTGAAATACAAAAGAAGAAAAGATAATGTTATTCACGGAAGATGAAATAAAGAAGATTTTGACAAACATCGACCTCGCAGTAGTGAAGATGGTTGCACAGGTGTTGGGGAAAGACTACCTAACAACTGAAGACCTTGCGCTCCTGAAGAAGAAAGGGGTTGACTTGGTGAAACTGATTCCTAAATTCCCTTCCCATTATCAAGCGTTTCTTTTTGGTCGTGTTTCGGCTGCTGTTGGGACGAAAGCCACCGCTCAGATGACTTACTCCGAGTTTACTGCGTTTCTGTCTAAAATGGGCTTATTTGAGCCCACAGCGAGGGAAATGGCGTTCTACAAGGTTGCCGCTAACAAAACTTATACTCATATCAAAGGATTTGCCGACCGCATCAAGAACGATGTCCGAGCATCAATTTCCGCAGAGGAACTCAGTTACTTACAGGCTCAAGAGCAGGCAAAGGCTGATGCGACTTTACGGAAGGAGATGCTCGAAGGCACGTTCGAGAAGCGTTCCGTCAAGAAGATTACTTCAAACCTCGCTAACCAGATGAATGATTGGCAGCGGGATTGGGGGCGTATCGTTGAGACGGAAAGTCAAGATATATACAATTTCGGAAGAGCCGAAATCATGATGGAAGAAGACCCTGACCCGTTGGTTTACTTCGATGTCTTTCCTGGAGCCTGTCGTCATTGCATACGGCTGTACCTAACAGGGGGAATCGGGAGTCAGCCACGGGTGTTCAGGCTTTCGGAACTCATGGCGAACGGTACGAACTATGGTGTAAAGTCGAAAGATTGGAAAGCGACGATACACCCTGTTCACCCGTTCTGTCGGTGCGACTTGCGCTATGTTCCGAAGGGATATGTATGGAATCCTGACACACATCAGTTTGAGCCTCCTAAGAATTATGAGCGAAAGGTTGAACGGAAGAGCCGAGCGAAGATAACAATTGGAAATAAAGAATATACAGTCTAAAAGATGATAATTATGAACTTGAAGAAATTTTTAGGAATTCAATCAACCCAAGAAAAGGTTGAGGACTATCGGAAGTTGAAAGGTCAGTTGGCGAACCTTGAAACTTTGGGTCAGGAATTGTCCGACAAGTTTTCAATTCAGAAGTCTGTCATTGACGGTGTGGATGGTTTACCTGAGGAGAAGAAATCCGAAGTATTTGAAAAGTACAGAGGATTCCTAAAAGAGCACCAGAAGGAAGTTTCGTCAGCCGTGAATGAAAGAAACAAGATATTGAAATCGCTCGAGGCATACCGTAACGACCCCGACGTTGGTGACATCTGTAAAGGTATTGACGCTCTCGAACAGGCTGAAGAGGCTTATCGTGGTGGCAAACTGTCTAAACAGGTGTATTTCGACATCGTGAAGTCAATTACAGGCGAGCCGACAAAGTACGCTGACGTGGTTGCTTTTGACAAGGATGGTAGAGTCCTCGTTTTACATCGTGTTGAGAACTTTGTTCCTACTGGTAAGGTATGTATCCCTGGAGGTCATGTTGACCCAGGAGAGGACTTTGAGACGGCTGCGCTTCGGGAACTTAAAGAGGAGACAAATCTTGACCCAATTGAGGGGAGGGGAATTGTGTACCTCGGAGAGCACAAAACAGAGGATGCGCATATCAAGTATTTCCAAGTTTGGGTGGACTGCTTGCAGCCTGTAACAGTTGATGCGTCGGAACATTGTTTCGCTGAATTCATTGACTTGGGACAGATTCCTTTGAAGCCGTTTATCTTCGACCAAGGAGAGATAGTTCTTGACATGCTGATGAAGCCACATCAGATAGAGGAAGCCAAACCGCTGATGAAAGCCTTATCAGAAGGACGTATCACTCCCGAAGCATTCGTTCCGGGATTCACATCAATCCTGAAGAAGGCTTTGGGCATCGAAGCCGTGAAACCGCTTGAACCGGAATCTATGGATGGGGACAAACGAAAAGTTTCTGTACCTGTACGAGACCCGATGAAGTGTGTCGAAACCATCATGAAAGGTATTAGCGGAGCGGAGGAAGTAACAGTTGGGACAAACGGTCATCTCAAATTTGTGAAGCCTCTAATTATTCATGACACTCGTTACCGTGAAGACCCGTCGACCAACCGCTTAACAGAGGTTGAGATAGTGTTTACAGGGGACGACAACGACATGATGCGTATTCTCGAGGAAATGAAATATTCATTGATGACTGGACCCATGAAAGTCCGGACTCCTCAAGAAGAATTTATGGCAGCGAACGAGCGTGGAACCGATTATGTTGGAGACCCGATATTTGTAACTTTCTAAAATGATTTGTAACTTTGTCACAAATTTATAAAGTGGAAGTATGAAGAAGCAGACCCCAAATGATTTTAACTTCTGGTTGCCGATAGACTTCATGAAGTCTGACGCTACTGAGTATCCTCGTGGTGATGACCGTCGCTACGAGAATATGATATTTGAGGGTATCGCGAGTGACGACAGCAAAGATTATCAGGGTGACTCAATGGAGCCCAATGGGTTCGTTATAGACTACTTCCTCAAGCATGGTTTGTTCAATCTTGACCACTTAACAGTTCGAGCAAAAGAATTGAAAAGTAGGTTTTGGATTGGTGAACCGCTTGACGGGAAGATAGTCGATAACAAATTTTGGGTGAAAGGAAAGTTATGGAGCGAGTCTCCCGAGGCAAGAGCCTTTTGGGACAAGTGTATTGAAATGCGCGAAAGCGGTTCAACCAGAAAGCCTGGAATGTCTATTGAGGGAAAAGCCTTGGAGCGAGACCCGAAGAACGAAAAACATATCACGAAGGCAATTATCAATAATATTGCGCTGACGTTTACTCCTGTAAACTTCAATTCGTATATCGATTTCGTGAAAGGTATTCAATCTCAGGATTTCATTCCTACTGGTGATTTACTCAAGAGCCAACTCAAGCGTGATGTCATGTTCGAACAGGTGATAGGGAATAAGAGGATTGTCATCGATTCAAAATTCCGTATTATCCAAGAGGGCATTTGATGACTCATTTTAGGGAAAAGAAATTTTGTAATATTTTTAATCCGAAAAATTAAAGTAGTATGGTACAATTAACTGATGAACAAAAAAATGACGACCTCGTAAAATCATTGCTTGGCAGTGGGTTTACAGAAGAGGTGATTGCTGGTTGGATTGAATCCGGCTCAATCATATTGGAAAAGTCGGTTCAAAGTGATCCGGATGACCATGGCGAAGGCGACGGTGATGGAAATCACGAGAAGAAGGAAAAAGACAAGGACAAGAAAGAGGGAGAAGGCGATGACGACTCCGACCTCGAAAAGGGTAACGGCTGTGGCGATGGCGACAAGAAAAAGGACGACATTGCGAAGTCACTTTCTGACGACATCATCAAGAGTATTGAGGACAGCCTGTTTGGCAAGTTTAATCAGTCTCAGGATGACCTGCTGAAGTCTATTCCGGCTATCGTAGAAAAGGCTCTTGAGCCGATTACTGACAAGATTGAAAAATCTTTGGACGGTATGCGACAGGCGATTATTGCTTTCGGAAATTCGGCTCCTGAATTCAAGAGTGCTGGTCTGAGCAAGGCTATCATCGAGAAAAGCATTGAACAGGGTGGCGGTGCTAAGGATGAGGACAACAAAACAGTTCTGAGCATTTCGAGAGACCGTGCGGTTGTTCGTGAGTTGATTGCTAAATCGATTGACGAGGAAGCCGACCCCGAAATACAGAAGTCTTTGCGCGACAATACAACTGCCTATTTGCTTGACCCGATTGGTGGGGACATAGGTAAAGACGCAGCCTTGTATATGTATAACAAGAAGAACGTTCGCCTCGTGAAATAATTTCGTACGAAACTTTAAATAATATACGAAAATGGATTTATTCAATTACAATGGAACGGAGGCTACAAATCCGTTGGAAAGTATGTCTTCGGATGAAATCTTGAAGGCGATGGAAGCAGGTCTGTTGACTGGTATGCAGTACAACGACCAATTGAATAGCGGTGGAGGTCTGAAACCTGAATCCTTGGATTCTGTGCTGAAGAACCTTGAAAACCGTTTGGACCAGTTGGTGTTCTGGAATGAGTTGAACCGTCAGAAGATTGACAATACTGTTCATCAGTACAATCAGTTGTACAAGTATGGTCAGGAAGTGGGCATCTTCAATCAGGAAGGCGAAACTCCTACTGAGACCGACTCTGTATATCGTCGGAAGTCAATCGTTGTCAAGTTCACAGGTGTGACTGGACAGGTTACTCATCCGGGTATGATTGTCAAGACTGTCGTTGGTTCACTGTACACCAAGGAAGTTGAAAACAAGACCATCTTGCTTCAGACTATCCTTGACAAGAAAGTGATTGACGCTGACTCGGCAAAAGTTCCTGAAGAGTTCGACGGTGTATTTGCACAGCACATCGCTGGTATCAACGATATCACAGGTGGCTTGCTGGGTAAAACTTCTGAACAGGTGCTTGACGCTTACTTCGGAGACCCTGCCGTATTGAACGCAAACGGTTCTGTTCTGAATGACGCTTTGGTTGAGGACGCTGCTCAGGCAGTTGTAAACGACCGAAACGGTATCATCGACCGTATCGTTTCTTCCCCTGTCGTATTCAACAACTACGTGAAACTCTTCCACGAGTCTAAACGTGTTATCGTTGGTATGGCTGGTGGCGTTGTGGGCGCAACTATGGGTCAGTCGGTAAACGACATCACCACTCAGTTTGGTAAGGTGAACATCAAAGCGGACAAATACTTCGACTTCAACCAGCCGATTAAGTTGGGTCGTGGTAAGACTTCTGACAAGGCTCCGAACGCTCCTATCAAGGATGCTACGACTCCTGTCGCTGTTGCCGTTGACGCGAAGGGAATGTTTGGTTCTGTTCACGCTGGTAACTACTTCTATGCTGTTACAGCAAAGAACCGTTACGGAGAGTCTGAACCCGTTCTGCTGAACGACGCTGAACAGGCTGTTGGCGAAACCCAGTCCGTGATTCTGAAGTTTGCTGGTGCGAACTCTTCGGCTTATCCTGAAACCTGTTATGTCATCTATCGTACCGAAGCAAATCCGGTCTTTGAAGTTAGCAAGACTGAACTTGCTGCTGGTTGGGACGGTGCTAATCCGGGAAAGGTTCATGACCGCAACCGTTGGATTGCCGGAACCAAGTCTGCTCTCGTTTACTTCAACGGAAGTGAAATGATTGAGTATCTGGAACTGGGCGGAACCATGAAACTGGATTACGCTATTGTTGGTCCGAGACGTTCATTCTCTGTATTGAACTACGGAACTCCGGTAGAGTATATGCCTGGAAAGATTGCCCGTATTATCAACATCGGTAAGATTGGTCTGCCGACTACCTAATAACGAGGACAATTACGTTATAATGATGGGGATGGGGTGTATGTCCCATCCCCATTAATTTTATAATCATAAATAAATTCAAAGAATTATGAAACTGTTTAACAGAAAAGCGGGAAACAAAACCATCAATTACAATGGTAAGAACGTGAAGTTCGTGAATTGTGTTGCTGAAGTCGAAGACGACTTTGGTAAGGAAGTCCTCAAGTTAGGAATCCCCGACCTGTACGAGCACGGCAAACAGCCTGTATTTGAAACCCCGAAAGAGGTTCAGATGAAGTCAGACTTCAAAGACCGTGAGGAGTGGTACAAGAAAGAAATTGCTCGCCTGACAAATGTCAACACAGCGAACAAAAAGAAGATTGAGGAACTCGAGCAAGAGGTTAAAAACTGGAAGAACGAATACAATCGTGAACACGAGGCTCGTATTCAACTCGCTGCGGGAACCGTTCCCCCAGCCGAGACAGTTACACCCCCTGCACCTGAAACTATCGTAGAGAACCCAACAGAGGGCACAGGTGAGGAAACTCAGGGAGACACTGACCCCGAAGTAACAGGTGGCGAGGGAACCCCTACTTCTGAAGAGGAAGAGGCTGCTCTACGCAAGGAATTGGGTGTAATGAAGAAAGATGAACTGATTGCTTTCGGTCAGGAGGGTGGTATTGACATGACCGCTGTTGCTGAAAAAACCAAAGCCGAAATCATCGAATTTTTGGTAAACGCTTCTAAAGAGTAATGCGAGATGGGACAACTTGTTTTGACAATGAAGTATAGAAAGAACACGGGGATGATATTTAATCCCACGGAGATTTTTTCTTTGTACCTGTACGGGATAACCATACAGGGAGGCGACGGGACTTCTTTCAGCAGTGAAAGTATGCGGTTCTATATACAGGCTGCTCAAAGAGAGGTTGAGAACTTCTTCAACCTGAAACTGATGCGCCAGTTCATTGACCAAGAGAAGTTGACATTTTACCGAGCCGACTATTGGCAGAGTTTCCCTATTCTGTTCACGAACTATCCCGTCAACAAACCGATATCGTTGACGGGACGGTTCAACAATCTTGAGCAAATTTCCTATCCGACACAATGGCTGACAACTCACCAGAACAGTTATGGTCTATATAAGCGAAGAGTTTCAATCGTTCCCACGGGTTCGGCTGTTGCTACTGCCAATGCTGAGGTCATCTTGAGTGGTCTGACAACCCAATTGGGAAGCCAGCACTTCAGGATGATTCCGGATTATTGGGACTTTCAGTATATTACAGGCTTTGACCTCGACCATATGCCTATGGACTTAATCAATCTGACGGGGAAATTGGCTACGTTCGGACCACTTGGAATTGCTGGTGACTTGATATTGGGTGCGGGTATCGCTGCCCAGTCGATAGGTGTTGACGGGTTGAGTCAATCAATTAGTTCAACATCATCAGCAACCAACGCAGGGTATGGGTCAAGGATTTTGCAATATCAAAAAGAGATTGCGGATTCTGTGAAGAACTTGAAATTAGTATATGATGAAATTCGTATGGTAGTTGTATAAATGAAGACAGGTAGTTTGTATATTGTGTATAACGATATCAACGATAAAGTTTACGTTGGTATAACTGTTCGTAAGGTTCATAGAAGATTTCATGAACATATTTATGCTGCGGAAGCGGAGAAGGATAATTTTCAGTTTCATAAGGCAATCAGAAAATATGGTTCGCAGAATTTTCACGTTGATTGCTTATTGAGTGGTATTCCAATCGAAAGACTTCCTTTGTTTGAAAAGGCTTGCATAAGTAGATTCAATTCCTATAAGTGTGGGTATAATTCAATTCCAGGCGGTGACGGTACGGGAAAGGAAGTGACTGACGAATTTAGACAAAAGATATCAGAACTTCACAAGGGTAAAACTCCTTGGAACAAAGGGGTTCCGATGCCTGATTGGTTGAAAGAGAAGTTGCTTGCCACTCATATAGGAAAGAAACACTCTGAAGAAACTCGAAAGAAAATGTCGAAAGCAAGGGTCGGTAGAAAACCAATGCTGGGGAAACATCATTCAGAAGAAACTCGGAAAAGGATTTCTAAAGCGTTAAAGGGTAAACCTCAGCCTTGGAATTCTAAAACTTTATTAGAAAGGAGATACGCATCATGAATGGAAGACCTATATCAGAGGCTCCCGAGCAGTCCTTATATGGACAGCCTCAAGTGAGTTTTCGCCCGAATGACTTTAACTCGGTTATTTGGGCGCACGGTTATGATATAATCTGTGAAAAGGCGATACGCTGTCCGTGTCAGGGAAACTCGGGCAGTCCGTTACCTGATTGTCAGAACTGTCACGGCTTTGGATACTTCTTCGTAAATCCGAGGAGAACCAAAGCACTTGTAACGGGTCTGAACAGGAATACACAGTATGTTCAATGGGCTCCGGAATTGATGGGTACGGCTGCGATAACCGTTCGAGATGAAGATAAAGACTTCCTCTCCTACTTTGATAGAGTGACGGTAGAGGATGAATATGCTTCGTTTACGGAAATGTTGGTGGCGAGGGAGATGATAGGTGACGAGGTTGCTGTTTTTCTCTCTTATGCCCCAATAGAGGATGGTATCGTGGCAGTGTACACCTTTAAGGATTCCGAGTCCCCGTTAATCAAGTTAGACCCATCAGTCTATGAGATAGTTCCCGAGAACCCGTATTGCTTGAGATTTGCTCCTGGGAACGTTCCTCCAGAGACAGGTGTTTCAGTCCTGTACAAACACAGGGTGGAATACCACATCATTGATATGCCTCACGAAATCCGAGCCTCGTTAGGTAAGGATAAGAAGAGCGGACAGTTTCAAATCCTCAAGATGCCGATACAGGGTGTGGGACGGAGAACTCACCTAATAGACATGCAGCGTCCTAATTACGATGGAAGTGGAATAATATATAACGACGACAATGATTCCGATACACGTTGATTTGAGTGAAATCGTAGCGGAGTTTGCTCTTACAGGTTCGCAGGCTCAGGAACTCGGTGGTGAGATTATCAATCGGGTGGTGACTGAGTATGTAAACAAGTGGGAGAACCTTGTCAATAGAGAGTTAAAGAAGACCCGAAAACTGTATAAGAATGCCATGTACGTTGATAGGGTGAGTCCGACGGAAGTGGTGTTTGGGCTTGCTCCAGGACAGGACGGGTTGGCTTTGGCTCTTGAAGAGGGGAAGGCTCCCTTTGACATGAAGCCAGGATTTTCCAACTCCTCAAAGAAGAAGACATCTGCGAGTGGGGGTTGGTATCTGACAATTCCGTTTCGGTACGCTACTCCTGATGCTGTGGCGGAATCAATGGTGTTTCAAAATCGGCTGCCGAAAGAGATTTACGATATTGCTAAGAGTAACGGTGGACAGCCTGTAAAGAAGAATCAGCTTCCTATACAGTACGCACAACTCGGGCAGCGTAAACCTATTCAAACAGCCGAAGGAATCATTCCGGCTTATACTCACAAAGCACCTCAATATCAAGGACTCGTACGAATTGATATCGCTTCTACTGATAAGGAGAACCGTGGAGGATACTTCACATTTCGAAGAGTGAGTGATAAGAGCGACCCGTTAAGTTGGATAAATCCGGGATTTGAACCTCGGAAGTTCATGGACAGGGCACTCGACGAGGCACAGGTGTTTGAGGTTGCTGACATGGCGATTGATGAATTTTTAAATCAATTATAAAGATGATTTTAATTGCGAGAATAAAACAGATAGTCGATGGGTTGCTTCAGTACATTCAGTATGATTACGAAAGTGTGCCGGAGCATGAGACTTTCCTCTACCATATGTTCTATGGGACGAGGGACGGCTCTTTTGACTTCTATGAGCAAGCAAAGAAACTGTTCCTGAGAACTAATACGAGTCCCCGAAAGATACAGGTAAAGATGGAATATCCAAAGGATAAAAGTCATCTTCCCTGTATTATCGTAAGGGAGCCAGGACGTTCTACGGATAAGCCAGCACCGCTTGGCGGTTATGGTGCACCCGTATTAGACACGTTTGGTGGGACTGAATATGAACGTGAGGGGTTCCGTCAACCAGCCTTGTCGAAGATTGATTTGATGTGCTTTAGTGAGAATATGCTTGAGTCAATTCTGATGGGGGAAGTTATATATGCGTTGCTTATTGGAGCCAGAAATACATTTGAAGAGGAGTTTGCTTACTTCGATTTCAGCACGAATGAATTGATAGCGGAAAACGCTTTGTTTCCACAGCCGATATTGGTCAAGAACGTATCAATAGAGGTCGAGGACATTGGTGATTATGCTTCTATCATTCGACCTGAAATTGTGAGGAGATTTATCATTGAGGATGCGATACCTGTTGGGTCAGACCCAGGATGGGTTCCGCCTCCTTTGGACAAATATTTTGAATTTTTAAATCCGTATGTATGGCTGGATTCACTGTTAGCAACAGGTGAGAACACTATCTATTCGAATACTGATTGGGTGTTATCAGTTGGTGACGAACTGTTCAAGTTTGGTTCGGGATATGTATGGCTTGATGAGATGAACAACAAAGGTGAACAGGAGATTGAAGCGAAGACCCCTTGGAGATTGGAGTAGTATTTCTCCCTAATTATTTGTATCTTTGTTGGTGATATAATTTTGTTTAATTTATAAAATCGTTTGTTATTATGGCAAAGGCAGCATGGTTGACCGTCAATCCCGCTTCGGGAAACGGTAATGCGACAGTTCAGAACACAGGTACAGTTCACACAGGTCGTGAACAACGTGAGACGACTGTAACAGGTGTGGCGGTTGGAGTTTCGCCGAATAAAACTTACAAGGTTATCCAGAAAGGAAAACCTGAGTTCGTTTTATTTACGAATGGAGCAGAAACAACTGTTGGAAAAGCAGGTGGAACTCTGACGATTACAGGTAAAACCAACTCTTCGAAGTTGAACTTCGAATTGGTTGACCTTAAGACTCGTGCGGTGGTTGCAGGAGGTCTTAAATTGACTCTTCCTTCGAAGTACACCGCTGGTGGAGTAGAAACCACCAATAATGTGGCTATCACTGGCGACCCTGGAGCACAGCAGGAGTTTGAGTTCAGTATCACTTTCACTGGAATTGCAGCAAATACGACAATTGACGAATTGACTGCAGCAATGAAAGTAACGACCGCTGGAGGTCAGTCGGCTCAGATTCAAATCAAGCAATCTGCTGGTGACCCTGTATTCTCATTCGGTCAGGGGACAATCACTCTTGAAGCCAGTGGTGTTGCCGTATCTCAGACTATCGTTTCTAATACTTCTTGGGAATTGTCCTAACACGTTTAGAAATAATGGGAAAGAAACGGTTAAAGAAAAGCAAAGTAGAGGCACAGCCGTCAGTCATGACGGCTGCTGTCTCTCTTTCAGTTGAAACGAATGAGGGGTTCGACAGGAGAATGACTGTAACAGGTAAAATCACCGAAGGGACTATCCCCTTGACATCTTCCTTTACGATTACTCAACTGGGTCTTCGGGAACCGTTCATTCCTTTTGATAGTGACGAGCCGTTCCAGGATAGTACTGGGGAGGACTTTGGTGTATTGAAAGAATAACCATTAAAATAAAAAGATATGGCGTACAAATCGAAATTTACAGGAGCAAAGGTCGACGAACTGCTGACAGCGGTTCAGACTCAGCAAGACAATCCGTCAAGCATTTTGAACAATCTGACGGAAAAGAACATTCTTGATAAACTCACTGGGCAAGGAATTATCGACAAGATTAATTCCGTATCAGGAAATATCGTTTTCAAGAAATATGTAGATTGCAAGTCAGGTGCTGGAAAAACTTCTTAATCATGGCAAATAATCCGTATGCGACATCGAAACAGGCTGCCGAAAGCGTTGGGATAACTCCTGGCGATATTGGCGTGGCTGCTAACGATTACGTCCGCAAGAAGGAACTTATCGCGACCAATAAATTTGACGCTGATTCTTTGGCTTCCTACGGAAATAATGACTATGTGATGTTGAAAGACATTGCGAAGGGTGCGTTCCAAGTTACTCTTTCAGTCAATTCCGATGTCACAAGCCGAGGAACGGTTCAAATCAATAATGGTACTGCGGGAGCGACAGCAACAGCGGAAGTGAACGTTGGAGACCAAGTTACTGCGAAATGTAACTTGTTGAAGAGTGGTGACGTATTTGACGGATGGTACAGTGGTTCATCTAAGGTGAGTTCGAATGCGACCTATACATTTACGGCTCAGGAAGCAGTGAGTCTGGTTGCTAAGATTAATTATCTTGATGTTACACCGACCTCGTTGGATTACGACGCTGCTGGTGGAAGTAAGACATTCCAAGTTAGTACGAATGTGCCTTGGACTGTTAGTTAGTAACTATTTAAAAAGAATTTAAGGTATGGCGAAAGATTCTTGGTTGACCGTAAATCCTATGGCGGGAGAGGGAAACGCTACTCTGACGAATTCAGGCACAATCCATAAAGGACGCTTGGAACGCCAGACAGTCGTTACCGCTGTCGTCAAAGGAATTGAAGCGGCAAAATCGTACCAAGTAAAGCAAGAGCCAACTGCCGAATATATCACTCTGGACCAAACGTCGTTTGACGTGGGGGAAGGTGCTTCGACGATAACTGTTTCTGGAAAGAGCAACTCACCGAAGATAACCTTTTCCCTTGGGACAGGGAATGATATCCCTATTGTTCTTCCTGCGAATTATACCGCTAATGGCTTATTGACTGTGAACGGGACGTCAATTCCTGACGACCCAGGAGCGGTTGATGAGTTCGTCTTTTCAATGCAAATTCCAATCCCAAAGAATACTGTGGGGAAACGTACAGGAAAAGTTTCTGTAACGGGTTCAACATCTTCAATGACTGGAACAGTAACTATCACGCAAGCCACATCGACTTGGACTGTTACTTATTCGAAAGGTGATTATATCAACACTATCAATAAGACGTCTGAGAAGATTAACTGGGGTGGGACAGCAACTGCGGTGGCTACATTGTTAGCGAATACGGCTCAATATACATATTCCTTCACAGGGTGGTATGAGGGTGACACGAAAATATCGTCCGACCTTTCATTGAGCGTATCTAATATCACAGCGAACAGAACATTCACGGCAATTGGTGCTCGGACGCTTAACAGATACACCCTTTCATTCACCATCACGCCCACTGGAGCGGGAACGGTATCTGGAGGAGGAACTTATGACTATGGTTCATCTGTTAAGTCAACTGCGACTCCTGCGACTGGGTACAATTTCACGAAGTGGGTTGACGAAACAGGTGGTGAGTCAACGACCAACCCGTATCCGGGATGGGAAATCACGAAGAACCGTACAATTCAAGCGGTCTTCACTATTAAGAGTTATTCAATCACATTGGCTGCACAATTCCGTATTGCTGAGACAGGTGACTTCACGGGTGGTACGACGGGAGGAACTGTTTCCGGAGGCGGTACAGTTACTCACGGGACATCTGTTACAGCCAAAGCCACTCCCGCCACTGGGTACAGTTTCGCTGGTTGGTATGAGGGTTCGAATAAGGTATTAGACAGTGCTTCCTATACGTTCAGCGCAACAGGCAATCGCAGCCTGACAGCGAGATTCCAACGTCAATGGTTCACCGTAACATTCACAGCAGGAACGGGTGGCTCTGTTGCTCCTACTTCGGCTCGTGTTGAATATGGTGGAGAGGCTTCTTCTACTGCGACGGCAGCAACTGGATACACGTTCAGTGGTTGGAGTAACGGTGTGAAGACAGCGAAATTGACTGTTACGAATGTCACGGCAAATGCAACGTATGCTGCATCGTTCGGAATCAATACTTATGTCATCACGTATGCAAAAGAGACGGGAATTGCTTCAGTGACTCCTACCAGCGAAACCGTTGAACACGGTGCAAACGCTGTTGGCTCTACTGCTGCCCTGACGACAGGTTACAATTTCGACGGATGGTACAACGGTGCGACTCGTGTTAGTACGGCTCTGAAGTATGGTCCGACGAACGTAACAAGTAACATGACGCTCACTGCGAAAGCCACTATTAAGACGTTTGCTATTACAGGAACGGCTCAATACCGTGATACGGACTCTACTGGTTCGTTTACGACAGGAAATAACGGTGGCTCGGTAACAGGCTCGGGAACTTATAATTATGGCTCTAAAGCGACCTTAACGGCTGCTGCAGCGGCAGGTTATACCTTCCAGGGATGGTACGACGCAGGTGGCACTCAAGTAAGTACGGCTGCAAGTTATGTCATTGACAGCGTGACGGCTGCTGTTACGGTTTATGCTCGCTTCCAAAAGAATTGGTTCACAGTAACTTATACTCGAGGAACAGGTGTAAATGCTTTGACGAAGACCACAGAACGTGTTGCGTATAACGGAACAGTAACTTCAGAAACTGCGGTTGCTTCTACGGGATACAATACTCCGACTTGGACTCAGACCTCCGGAACAGGAACATTGACGGTAACGGCTGGAAAGGCTACTCTATCAGGGGTTCAGTCTAATTGTACATTGACAGCGTCTGCGACGATTAATAAGTACACAGTCTCCTATACGAAGAATGCGAATATCGCTTCTATCAGCAAGACGAGTGAAACGGTTAATTATGGTGGAACTGCAACCTGTACAGCGACTCTTCCGGCAAATACGGCTCAGTACACTTATTCATTCGGTGGCTGGTATGAAGGAAGTACACAGATAGGAACGGCTCTGGCGTTGAGTGTTGCGAATATCACGGCAGCGAGAACCTTTGAGGCTCGTGGCGTTGCGACAGTGAATAAGTACACGCTGACAGTCGTGAACGGTTCTGGCTCTGGCACTTATAATTACGGTACGAAAGTAACTATCACTGCTTCGGCTATTGAAGGAAAGACATTCTCGAAATGGTCTGACGGTGTAACTACTGCCTCTCGTGAAGTGACTGTAACCGCAAATGCGACCTATACGGCTGAATACACGACGAACACTTATACCGTGACTTATGTCAAGGGAACAGGTATCGCGAAAATCAGCAAGACTTCTGAAACAGTAAGTTGGGGAGCAAATGCAACAGGATGTACTGCGACAGTAACGACGGGATATACATTTGATGGATGGTATAATGGTCCAACCCGTGTATCAACTTCATTGACGTATGCTCCGACCGCTGTCAAGTCAAATCTGTCTCTTACAGCCAAAGCAAACATCAACTCTTATACTGTTAGTCCTTCGGCTTACTACCGAACCACAGACGGCACAGGAAACTATACAGCCGGAACGACTGGTGGTACTGTTTCAGGTGGTGGAAGTGTAAATCATGGTGGAAGTATCACGGTAACGGCTTCGGCTGCTGCGGGATACAAGTTCGACGGATGGTATTCGGCTGGTGCGAGCGGTGGTACGTTGTTGAGTAGTTCTGCTTCCTACGCAATTTCGGGAGTAACGGCTTCGATGACTGTATATGCAAGGTTCACGAGAATCTATTATACTATCACATATTCGGCTGGTGATTACGTGGCAAGTTTGAGTAGAACGACAGAACGTGTGGCTCACGGAGCAAATGCGGCTGGTTCAACGATGACTGTAAACGGAACGACGGCTCAATATTCTTATGGTGTTGATGGATGGTATAGCGGTTCAACGAGGGTGACTTCTTCTGCGACTTATGCTCCTACGGGTGTAACTGCTAATGCAACGTACACAGCGAAGGGAACGAGAAGCCTGAGAAGTTATACGGTAACTTACAATAAGGGAAGTTATATTTCCTCAGTGAGTCGTGCGAGTGAATCTGTAAGTTATGGTTCGAATGCTGCTGGTTCTACTGCAACGGTAATGGCGAGCAATGCTCAATATACATACGGATTCGACGGTTGGTACAATGGTTCTACCAGAGTTTCAACATCGGTAACGTATGCTCCGACAAACATTACAGGTGCAGTGACTCTTGAGGCTCGTGGTACGAGAACTACCAAGTCATATACAATTTCAGTCAGTCTTGACAGTTCTGCTGCGGGACGTGGTTCTGTATCTGGCGGTGGCTCTTATGCTTATGGTGCTTCAGCAACGGTGAAATGTACTAAGACCAACAGTCAAGATGTATTTGACGGATGGTACGAGGGCAGTACCCGTGTCAGCACGAGTCTGTCGTACACGTTCACAGTAACAGGTGCGAGAACATTGGTAGCGAAGATTCTGTATCTTGACGTCACTCCTACCAGTTTGTCCTATGGGGCAACAGGTGGTTCTCAGACATTCAAGATTACGACCAACACTACTTGGAAGATTTCTTAATGAGTTTGGGCAGGAGTTTCGGCTCCTGCCCTTCCTCAGAAAGATTTGTGATTATTGATGTTTTGGAAAAATTTTATACCTTTATTCCGAAATAAATTCGTAAACTCTTTAATAATGATAATATGGCAACGAGTGTCTATTTTAATGGAAAATTGAGAACTCTTCCTGGTGTGTATTCTACAATCACGTCGGGCGAGAGTAGTGCTTCCCGAAATTTGGACTATGGAACCGTGCTCTTGATTGACACAGGTGTTTATGGTGCTGGCTTCGGTGGTGGTTCTGGTGTGAACGGAACTGACAAGCAAGGCAAGGACGCTGTCTACGAGTTCGAAACATTATCGGATTTCCGGGATTTCGTGAAAGGCGGAATGTTCTGGAAATGTGCAGAGGCTCTGTTTACCCCCGACCCGTATAATGCGGATGCGGTTGGTATTAGTAAGTTACTGTATGCCCGTGCATGTACGACAACTCCGGCAACGATGACTTTCGCTCCTACGGGTGGTGGGTCGAAAGGTGGTACGCTGGTAGTGAAAACTATCGACGAGGGATTGAACGCTAATGGCGACCTCGAGGGTGATATCCTGAAAACGGGTTATGCCTTCACAGTGGAAGCCGGAACGGAAGACACGAATGCTTTCGTAATCAAGTTCTGGCGAGGAACCTTTACAGGACTTTACAAAGACCCCATCACGGGTGTTGAATTGTCTTACGATGAACTGACAGTTGAACAGGCTGAACCGTATCTTCTGTGTCAGACTCCTGAATGCACTAATATGGCTGAAGTCATTGCTTGGTGCCAGACTGACGAGAACTTCGGTGCTCGTTTCATTCTTGATGATTCAAGTAAGATTACAGGCGACGGAACGGTTGATGCGTCAGACATTAAGGATAACGCAGGATATCAGGTTGCGACAGGTGGTACGGAACAGTACAAACCGACTGACCTCGATGACCTGTTGGCTCAAATCACCGATGTTGAATATAACATCGTATTCACTGACCAAATCGGTGTTTCGGGTGCTGGTGCTACGAATAACAAGGTTATCGCACACCGTAACACTCAGGCGAAGTTCGATAAATTCGTGTATGTTGGGGCATACGACTCGAAAGTGAAGTTCAACGACTCGCTGGATATGGCGAAACAGTTCAACAACGCATACGTGGTTTGCGTTCATGGTGGTATCGGTACTGCGAGCGACTTTGTTGCTTCAAAGGTACGCTGGTGGGGTGTTTTCTACAATCTGTGTCAGGTCATTGGACGTGTCAGCGGCAAACCTCCTTATATCCCCGTTACCAACAAGACAATCGGTGGTGATAAACTTCAGCACATTCCTGACGAGAAGGAAATGGAAAAGGCTGTTAAGGCTGGTTTGGTTGTGGTTTATCCGAACCCGTATCTCGGTCGTTTCGTGGTCTTACAGGGTGTTACAACTTTGCAAGATAACAAAACATTATTCAACAAAAAGGGTCTCTCATTCAGCATCCAGTTCATGCGTGTTATCGCACAGTTGAACAAAGAGTGTGTGGTGAATGCAGAAATCGACCTGTTGGGTGATGAAAACGGTGTGAACTTGAATACCTTGTCAAAAGGTGCTCTTGAGACTTGGACAATCAATTTCTTGCAATCACGTGTGGCAACCGCTAATCAGGACAACTTGATACAGCGTTTCCAGAATGTAGTTGCAACCCGAATTGAGGACTACTACGATGTTACCTATGAGGTGGTGGTGAACAGCGAAATCACTAAGATTTTCTTCACTGGATTCTTACTTAAAAATTAAAAGATATGGCAAGAGGAAGAGTTTTTACAGCACCGAAAGCGTTTATCAAAATAGATAACGAGGTTGCAGGATACGTCCGCAACCTGACTTTCTCAGAGAACGTACAGCGTGCAAATGTACAGGGACTCGGCAGCCTGACTTATCAGGAGGCTCCCCCTGTGGTTTACACTTGTCAATGGAGTGTTTCCCAATACTTCATCTCGTTCAATACTCCGATTATGAAGAAGATGCTGAAAAAGTTCGGAAGCATAGCGGAGATTAAGAACAGTTTGGTTCTGGGCGACATTGCGTTCGACATCACGGTGTATGCTAAGACGGTATCAAGCGAAGACGCTGCGACGAAACTTGTTACCGAAGTTGATAACACGGGTGAAACCATTGCTCGTCTCCAAGGCTGTCTGCTGAACACACAATCGTTCAGCGTTCAAGAGGCTGGTCTTGCGGGAACCGATATCAGTGGTATTTATCTTGAACCAATCAGCATGGCAGGGTAATCCTGCCTTGCTTTAAATAAGAAACGATTATGATAAAAGATGAAGTAACAATTGAAATCAAGGGTCACAGTTACCCTGTGAAGTTCCCCACAGTGGGACAGTTCTATCAGATTGAGGCGATGAAGCAAAGCCTGTCAAGAGGCTTCTATAACTCGATGGTCATGAGTCCTTCAGTTCAGGCTCAACACGCTTTGGACATGATTGACATTGAAGCAGCCATTGTGGTTCTTTGTCCTAAACTGATAGAGGACTTGAAAGTGAAGAACTTTTCAGAACTTGACGTCAGGGATTATAAACTTATCCGCGATGAATACTTCAAGACTGTTACTCCGTTCTTCAAGGAAATTACTGAACTGCTTAAAGGCGAAGAAAGTGATGACGTAAAGAAAGAGGAGTAACATGAGACGTTCTGAACTGATACAGGGTGTGGTCAGTTGGAATAATAGATTCCCGTTGGACAGGTGGTGGCGAATAAAGCATAATGTTTCATTTATGTCCCCTGAACATCGGGAATCTTCTTTTATATATCAACTCCTTGAGTTCGAGGAAGACAAGTTGTATTTAAAGGAGTTTCAGGCTGAACACGAGAAGAATAAAGATAAGTACATTCCCGGAATTGGGGATATCTTTAAGGCTCCGACTACGATTGAGGACTTCTCTACTGAGGCTGAAAGAGAAATTGAAGAAATGCTTAAATTAGAACAAAATGGCGGAAGACAAGAGAATACGGGTATCGGCTGATGCGTCACCGCTTCAGGAACTCCGACAGAACGCCCAAGCCTTGTGGAACGACTTCAACAAAATGGAAAGCGAGTTCAAAAACATCGCTGAACAAACGGTTGGAGTCATCCAAAAGCAAATCGACCTGTTAAAGGAGCGAAACGCTCTCGCAGGGGGAATGCAAGGTGGGCTTCCTAATGATACCCCGACTGAAAGAAGACCGACGCTTATAGACCCTTATACTGGGCGACCTTTAAGCGGTGGAGGGGGTGCGGTTACTCCGGGAACCTCTGGTCGTGCTCTGAACACTCAATTGACCGAACGCCAGCAAACGACTCTCGATAAAATACTGTCAGAAGTTGTACGGATAGCAGACTTGATGGAAAAGACCCAGAGGGATGACACTAATGGAGTCTTGCCAACAGGTAGTGGAGGAGAACCCCCACAACCCCCTGCGCCCGAAACTCCTGATGTACCTACTCTTGGGCAGGGAGGCGGTGCTGGACTGTTTGGTAAAGGGTTCAAGATGCCTACGAGTATGAGCGGATTGATGGGAATGCTTCCTTTCGGTGCGCTTATCATGGGGATTGGTACGATATTAGGTCAGCAAGCGAAATATGAGTCTGCTCAGTACGGTGCTGAAAATGAATTCCAGCGTCGGAATAACAGGGGGAATCATTGGTTGCTGAATATGCTGACATTCGGTATATCCGGAGCCGAAGCCGAAAAGAAGGAAGTTGGTCGTAATGCGGCAACCCAGAACGATAGAGCGTTGGGTGATTATTCCGCTCTACATCGTATGTCCTATCGACAAGCGTTGGGAAGCCAATTCCTTGATTCATTCGGGGATAATGTTGATTATGTTACGGGTGGAAACACAACGTACCATGATTATAAGATGGCGACTGACTGGTCATACAGGCAGAAACAATCTGAACCGAAAGACCCAACAAAACTTGATTTATCAATGCTTGCTTTCCCAAGAACTGAGCAAGACGCAAAAGGTTGGAAAAAATGGGAACATGGTCAGAAGGTACAGCAGTTGAGGAATGCTGATAAGGCTGGGCTGGTAACGGACAGGGATGAACTTCCTACATGGGCTTCACGGACGCTGGGGTTGAATATGACAGACTATTTGTCGCAGGTTACAACTTTACAGAAAGCAGGAGCCTATGAACGGAATACTTCGCTTCATGATGTGAACCAACTGTTAATGGCTGGTAAGATTAGAGGCTTATCGGAAGATGACGCTGCTTCGGTGTTGGCGACAACCCGTTTTGACCGTTCAGGTCGTACAGGAGCCAACGTCGTACAGGCTTTCGACACTAACTTACAGGGTCTCGGAAAGAGTGACCAGTACATTGCGTCGACACTTGGGGAGTACCTACAATCGTTCAACCGTATGGCGGAAAATGTTCTTAACAGGACAGGTGGAATCAATACGGCTGGAATTGTACGTTCGATGACAAGTATCCAGAACGCTACTGGGATGGAGGGTCGCCAATTAGAGCGTGTACAGAACTCTTTGATGGGAAACAATATAAGTCAAGATGACGTCAGCCAAGCGTTGCTTTTGAGAACCGCAAGAGAGATTGCTCGTCCCAATGCTCAATTATCGGATTTACAAGCGATGATTGAACAGATGCCGGAGAAACCTGAACTTCAGCAACAGTTCTTTGAAAGAATACAGAAGATGACGGGTGGTGGTGAAATGGGTCGACAGGTGATGAAGTCAATCTTCCCTAACTTGTCAATGACCGACATCATTGATTTGGAAAAGGCAACCGGAAACGATGCTCAGAAGATATTCCGACGTGGTCGTTCAACGGGTGCTGAATATTCTGAAGCGGAGGCTCGAAGTATGGTTGGTGACATCGCTGCTTCTACTGCCGCAACTCAGAACAGAAAAATCAAGGACGGATATGAAGAAATCCTTGGTGGAAAAGGTTCTATTGCTGCGGTTGTTAAGGCTATTAAAGACGAGGGTCCGATACCTGTTACAATCGTGGCTCCCGCTCCCGGAAGCGCAGGTTCTGGTTCAGGGCAACAGGGTGGCTTCCCTGCCTTACAACTTACCGATGAACAGTTACAGAAACTTCGGGAATCTGTTGCTGCTGGAACGAAGGATGGAGCGACCAAAGCGTTGAATAATTTAACAATCACTCAAGAATAAGGGTTATGGCAGAAGAGGAAAAGAAAATACCACCATATTCGACCGATTGGTTTAAGGGAATTGGAGATAGTCGCGAGGCAGCGACTATCCAAGATTTCCTTGACGACTTGAAGAAACAGGGGTATCAAGAAGACTTGACTGTCGACGACTTCTTAAAGTTTTCAGACGGTCACTGGACAAATGCGGAGATAATAATCAACAATTATTCTCCGCTTATGAAAGAGAAATATAAGAGCGAAATAGAGCAGAATAAGCCACCGTTGATTCCTATCAGTACTTGGTACGCTATACCGAACAAACAGATAACAACCGAACTTCAAGAGATACTTGCGTCCGACCTGTTTATGCGCCAGTATAGCAGTTTTTCGGCTTTCTGGTCGGATAAGCAAGCCGAACTTTTGACAGACCCCGAGTATGTTCCTTGGGATTCACCTACGAACAATGGGGACTCAAGTAGTTCGAAGCCTATCAATGACTCGTATGCAGCACGGAAGCGTGCGGCAGCATTGGGTTCGGGTGATGAGAATAAGGAGTATCATGTTCAGATGAAGGCATTGAATATCAAAGTGTGGGTATATTCTCACGCTTTCGGTAAGATATACGACATCAGTTCATGGATAAGAACCTGTTCGACTCAAAAGGACTTTCAAATGGGGACATTCTCTTTCGAGTTGGTTCCTACTGATACGCTAACAATACAGACATTCGGGGATGATTTCGCTAACCATTTCAACATCACTGATAAGCGAGGGAGTATCAATCGTGATTGGTTCTCGAAGTTTATGCAGCATAATGACATGGTCTTTATACGGTTCGAGAAACTGAAGAAAGAGAAGTACGAAGACCAAGGGAAGCGACAGTCGAGCACACACGTCGTAGAACCGTCAGAATTGAATAACAAGTTGATATGGGATATGATGGGGTTGGTTGATACCGTTTCAACGAATGTAGATGCCAATAGCACTGATTATGCGGTGAACGTAAATGGACGAGACCTGTCGAAGTTGTTAGTTGAGGATGGTTCCTACTTTATTCCGTTGAAATTTGTTGAGGGAAGTCCCGACCGTTGGTTCTATGGTGGAGACCCGTCTTCATCGTGGTTCAAGCGTAATATGGTGACAGGTTCTTACGACTATTATTTTGCGTATGAATTCCAGAAAATTAATACGGTATCATCGTTCATTATTGACCAGTTGTCTAACATAGGTATCGTGCCTGACAGTATCTTTGCTCATTGCGCTCAACGTCCGAAAGCACGAGGGGTATGGCAGATGATAAAGTTGTGGGTAGATTCACAACTATCAGACAGACGTATCGTTGACCGTTCACTGACGAACCCCGAAGGAACCCTGATGGATTTCTTCAATAAGATTTGCCAGCAACCTTTCGTTGAATTTTGGGGGGATACGTGGGGGAATGAATACGACCTTATGGCTCGCCAGCCACCGTTCACGAAGACAGCGATACAAAGTGTCGTTAATTCGAAACAGTATGTTGGAGTAGAGCCGAAGGATTTACTGTCGTATTCTCTTGAGTACGATAACCGTGTTTATGCTTGGTACAGGATAATGCCTCAGAATGCTTTGACAGGTAGTTCACAGTTTTCGTCATTGGCGTTGGTTCCTATTATCTTCCTGAATGAATACGTGGAGCGTTTCGGAAATAAGCGGTGCATTACGAATGACATTTATCTGTCAGAAAAGAGCCTGAAAGGAAAGGACGATGAGAAGAATATCAACACAATGTCGCAAGCCTTATTGAATGACCTGTTATACGTTGTGGAGACGACCTGCTATCTTCCGTTCACTCGTAAAGGAACGATAACGCTGAATGGGGATAGACGTATCAAAGTAGGGACGTTCATCATCTTAGAATCCACCCAGGAGTTGTTCTATGTTACAGCCGTAAACAATACAATATCGTTCACGAACGATGCCATTGACCGTGTTACGGTGTTGACAGTTGAAAGAGGAATGTTAGTTGAGTATATCACGAATGCTTCTAACAACTATTTCAACATCGTGGATATAGACGGGATACGAGCCGACATTCAGAAACGTGACCCAAAGCATAAGGATGAAACGATTGCTCCTTCTTCTACGAAGTTTGGAGTCAATTCGAGTGTGTTTAACTTCTTTTTAAAAAGAGAAATGTTTAAAGATGGCACAGATTAGGCTTAAGAAAGTAGGAAAGCAAGGAGTTTCCCCTGTACGCAAACAGGGGACAGTCCAGCAAACAACTGGATTCGGATATGTATTGATTCCGGAGGGGGTTGACCGAGATAAGTTTGTTGATACCTGTTTCAGAACCAATAAAATATCTATCATCGATGATAGCGAGGGAAATATTATTCACGAGTGCTTCATTTCAAACGAGGCTCTTCAGAATATACAGTTCCCCCGCAAGGTTGGTGAAAAGGGAACCCCAGTAATGTGGATTTCACAGTCGTACATGAACCAGCCAATGGTCGTGGGGACATTTGTATCAACGAATGGAAGAATCCCTATGAGAAGCGATGAAGAGTTTTCAATCCTTCGGGAATGGGACAAGGGTTCTTTGAGCATTACAGGTAGCGCAAAGAGAGGAACCCTGTTCATCAATGTCAGGGGGCAACAGTTCGGAACGCTTAAGATAAATGCGCTTGGGGATGAGAACGCTCTTCTTGAGGTTGGCTCAACGGGTACAGTGAAAGTGACTGCGAGTAAGAAAGCCGAAATAGAGGCTTTTGAGGAACTCACTGCAAAGATGATTGACCCTGTCACCGAAAATGAGTCGGGAATAAGCGTCAATAAGGAAGAAATGAGTGTGTTTGCTACGTATGGTGAGGACGAGGATAAAGACTTCTCAAAAACGACCATAACGGAGCAAGGGTTCGTGACCGAAACAAAAGTGGGAAACACCGATTACAAACACACGGTAAATGGAAGCAAAGCCGAAACCACGATATTCGATTGCACCCTACGTTTTGAGGACAAGAAAGTGACTCTATCTCAGGGGGAAGCAATGATTGAAATCAGCAATGGGAAGATGGCGATTATCAATGGTGGGACAGGTTTGAATGAGTTGTTGACGAAGATTGTGGATGCGATAGCGACATTGACCGTTTCAACGGCTGTTGGTCCGAGTGGCACACCGTTACCGCCTACAATCCAGAAGACGACTGAATTGAACAGTTTATTGAAACAATTCTTTAATAAATAAGAGATTATGCCATTAAATAAGACAGCACTCGCACAATCAATATTGAAATTGATGACAGACGCGAGAAAGGAAACCGAGATTGATGATAGTAAGTTTGCGGACGGGTTGGCTGACGCAATTGACGCTTTTGTCAAGACGGGTGAGGTTCAGCCTGGAATCACTGTTTCGACCACTGGTACTGCTTCTGCTCAGACAGGTGCTACGACAGGAACGGGAAAAATATTGTAACGATTTACTATATTTGTAGAAAAATTTAAAGATATGTCTGCATTAGATACAGTTATGAACATGGCGAAGTCAATCGGGGGACAGGCTCTTGCGAGCCTGTATCCTAACGACTTCGAATGGTACATGGTTGCTTTGGAACTTGCGGATAGTGATGACAATACGATAGATTATCTGACATTCCCTATTATGCCGGATTCTATCTCAAAGACCGAACCTACTCGAACGAATATCAAGAAGTCAATGGCTGGAGTAACAGTATTGTCGACTCCTTCCTATTCGCCTCAGGAAATTAACATTAAGGGGAGTTTCGGTCGTCAATTCAAAATCCTGATAAATCCAAAGCCAGATGTGAGCATTAACTCTTCCAGTAATAGTGTGAGTGCTGGGAAATACCACCTGTTCGACATTACAAAGAAAAGCGGTTCAATATCAGGACTCGCCTTTTCGAACTTTAACCTGAACGTCAAGACGGGTTATGGTGTGATGAAGATATTACAGGCTATGGCAAGTAAGAGTGTGGGTCTTGACGATAAGGGCAGACCGTTGCGTCTGTACTTCTATAACATGGCACTCGGGGAAAGTTATCTTGTGGCTATTCCACCAAGCGGAGTACAGTTTTCTCAGGACTTGTCGAAAAACATGATTTGGAATTATAATCTGACGTTGATAGCGTTGGCTCCGCTGGAAGCAGTATCTAACAAGAATAACAAATCGTTGCTTGATAAGTTACTTCCTTCGATGATACAGACGGGAGTGAGTGAGGTCGCTTCAGTGGTCACAGACGCTTTGCAACCTGTAACTGAAACAGTATTGGAGGGATGGTTATGAGAGACGCATTAGAGACCTTTAAGAAGCAAACAGGGTACGACATTCAGTCGTTCTTTGAGTCGTTTGCGCTGTTCGCGAATTCCTACTATCCTCTGATAGTTGCATACTATACAGGTCAGGACGATATTGATATCGGGGATTCATTCGGACGGCTTGATACGCTGTTAAAACAGTCACGAGAGATTGAACCCCTGTTCACGCTCAAGGCAACAGGCTTGGCGAGAGTAGATTCATGGGAGTTGCTTGATATGTTCACGGAGTGTCAAACGAAGTTGTGGACGATAGACAATTCATCACGATGGTTGCGCTCGGCTATCATTGGGCGGTACGGTATGAACGTTGCACTTCAGAGGGTTCTTAAGACCCGTGAGACGTTTGAGAACGTATCGTCACAGTTAGGTTCAAACAATCCTCAGGATGATTGGGTTGATATCGCAAGAAACAACTTGGTAGAGGAAGAGGACTACGATGCTAACAAGGGTGGGGGAATTTTTAAAATCAACATTCGTACCACAGGGAATTTCAACATTCCTAACATCGTTGATAATCTTGATTCCGAGAAGATACTCGGAAAGGACATTGATAAGAACTTCCGGTTCGAAAATGATGATTTGGCGACACTTGAATACGAGGCAGCGATAGGACAGGCACTTGACACTATCATCAATTCGTTGAAAGGTTCAATTCCGGAGTTTCCGGATTATGGGCTTCCTAACGAGGCAATCGGTAGTTCGGTGAACGCTATACAGTATCCGTCCCTATTCAAGCATCTTGTCAATATGTTCCAAAGGGACGCTCGTTGGGTTGAGGTAAATCTTCTTGACCTGTACCGTAAAGAAGACGCAATCTTTATGAAGATACAGGCGAAGACAGTCACGAATAATTTCCTTGTAACAAATATTCAGATATGATAACGAAAGTAAATAACACAATCTCATTCCTGAAAAATCTTTGGGTCGAGACATTTTTGAACAAAACGGATAAAGTGTCAGATATCACCGACAACTCCGTTTTGAACGCTGCCGCATATGCGACGGCAAAGGTTGCGCAAAAGGCAATCAAGGACGTGGCTATCGTAGAGGCTCAAATCTTTCCAGAAACGGCTGCTGGTGATTACTTGGATAGAGCAGCCTCACTGTTTGGAGTGACGGCTCGTTACGGAGCGTTGGGTTCTTCTACGTATATCAGAGTATATGCTGAGCCAGGAACAACGTACACGGCTGGAGTGAACACTTTTGTGAGTACAAATGGCGTTCGTTTCGCCATCGAAAACTCTCTTACAGTTGGCGAGTCGGGGTATGGTTATGTAAAGGTGCGAAGCGAGGCAATAGGACTGTTTACGAATGTTGATGCGAACAGTATTACGACCGTGAACCCTATTCCGCAGGGACACTACGAATGCACGAATGAATACTATGCTATTGGCGGTCGTGACAAGGAGAGCGATGAAATGTTCCGGAGACGTATCCTGAACCACCAGAACGTGTATGCCACAGCGACGATTGAGAAACTGACTCAAATCTTTCAGAATTTCGATAACAGAATCCTCAAGATTATGTTTGTAGGAATCATGGAAGACTCATTCATTCACATACAGTTGGCGACACAGAACGGTCAAGAACTTTCCTACGCAGAGTTGAAGACATTGCTTGAAAAAGCGACCCCCTATTTCGGTATCGGAGACATGATAGTTTCCGGGAAGTTGATGGGTATCAAGTTGGAGAACGCTACGTGGTACGAAGTTGGAGGGGAAGACGGTGTTGATTTCCGTTGTGAACTGGAGGCTGGCTATGATACGGCAACCGTTCGAAAGAATATACAGGTAGGAATGACGAAGTATCTTGACTTCCGTTTCTGGGAGCCAGGACAGCGAGTTGAGTGGGATAACCTGTTGGAAATTGTAAAGAACACAGAGGGAGTTCGTTACGTTGCGTCAGAATGGTTCAAGCCGTCAGTTGATGAGCCTGTATCAGATTTCAAGCTGCCGAGGATTAAGAAATTCATCATGAGGGACTTTGAAGGAAAAGTGATGTTTGACTAGTCGAAAGAGTTCTCTCCGTTGTTCTATCCAGCAAATTAGAGTTGTTTCAAGAGATAAAATGCAGTATTTTTACGGTGAATATTAAATAAGGAACGATATGGAAGATTTGGAAATAAAATTGAAAAGACAGGAGTTTTCCTCGACGGCAACCATGGGAGTCATGAGTGTCAACGGGTTGAGAATTGCTGATACGCTTGAGGACTGCCAAAGGAAACTTCCTGAGACCTGTCCCTATACTCCAAAGGGGAAGTCATGCAAGTGTCCGGAGAAGGCGTACGGAGAAACCTGTATTCCTCCAGGACGTTATAAAGTTATCTATCGGTATTCTCCGAAATTCGGAAAAGAATATCCTGCTCTTGAAGACGTACCCCATTTCTTGGGGATACTTATTCATGCAGGAGCCAATCCCGGACATACCGAAGGATGCATTTTGACAGGCGACAGGGTTCCTGGAAGGGAACAACTGAGGAACCAGTTCAACGTCACTGACAGGGTCAAGAAACTTGTCCGTGAAGCGATTAAGGCTGGGCGGAATGTTTGGATAACCATTGAATAATAAAGATATGAAAAAGATTTCGAAAGTGGCTTTTATGCTGGTGGGAATAGTTCTTTTGGTTGCTGCGTGCAGCCGAAAGATTTATATTCCCGTGGAGAAGACTGTTACAGTAACGGAAACAGTACGGGACACAGTCGTACAGGTACAACTCGAGAAGGAGTATGTGAAAGTAATCACACCTGACACGACAAGCACGGTTGAAACGAAATACGCTCGTTCAACCGCAACATATCATGGGCAGTCTGGTTTGCTCGAGCATGATATCGAAAATAAGCAAGACAGTATTCCGGTCAAAGTGGTGTATAAAGATAGGGAAGTAATTAAGGAAGTTCCCGCTCCATATCCCGTTGAGGTCGAGAAGAAAGTTGAGGTTCCGAAACGTATGCCGTTACGGTGGTGGGAAAAGATATTCTTCTACACAGGGATAGCCACTGTTGGCGGAGGAATCTTTTGGCTGATAAGAAAATTTAAGAAGTAACAATGGCGACAATAAAGTTTAAAGAATTTCCTCGAGTTGGACAGGGGTTTACAGTTCACACCCAAATGATTCCACCTGCGGGATTGGTAACGGTTCTGAGGGCAGCACGTTCTGACCAGCAGAGCCTGTTCCGCTATTCAAGGGATGGAGGTGAAACGTACACCGAGTGGATAACTTTGACGAAAGAAACTTTCAGTGAACTGGGTCGGCTCACTGACAGTTGTGATTTGGTTCTTGACTACGTGACGAAGCCGTATGTCAAGACGCGAGCCTTTATTGACCCATACGCTGACCCACTATCAACTACCATTTACGATAAGACGATTTTTAAGACGTTCTTTGACAGTAACGACCCACAGGTTCTGATGTGGGCGGTAAATGTCTTAGAGAAGCTATTTGAGCCTGGAATAGTCCCAATGTATGTGAGTCGTAACAACCAAGACGACTATAATACATTCTTCCTCACGATGACCCACTATTTTGCATTTGTTGTAATCTATGCACGAAATTATCGTCAGTTGGAGAACAGCGATTTGCTCATGAAGGAATTCATCGAAGGATGGGGGTTGGTGTATGAAAATATTGATACACTTGACCAGCGTCGTTACCTGTTCAATAATTGGATTCAAGAATTTTACAAGAGAGGAACATATCAAGTCGTAGAAACTGGTGGAACGATAGAGGGTGAGTTGAGACGGTTGGTAGGCTACGAAAAGCCGAATGAGTTCATCTTCGGAGTGTTATCCCCACAGAACGTGGGTTGGTGTTTAGGATGGAGTTCCCCTACTTGGTATGGTACGGAAACCGTGAATGCCGTTTCAAAGGGTTGGGACTATGGACCCGACTATGCCGGAGATACATTCAGCGACCTGATACAGTTTGACCAGGACGAACTTCAAATGAAGCGTACAGGTGCTCCCGAGACGAATGAGATTTATACGGTTTATCCGTGGCAAATCTATACAGGGGAGGACGTTCCGGCTGAGTTTTCGGAATCGTACACTATCGGAGTTGGACCATTGAAGGATTATCCTATACTTGGTGCGGTGAAACGAAAATTCATTGATAATATGTACGTCTTCCAGCCGACAGGTGGAGGAAGAGTAGGTATATCAACCGAAGCCGATAAAAGTAAGGTGATGGAGGTTTATCCCGGAATGGACTACGAAGTGACTGTATGGGTGAAGGCATTGAGTTTAGGGAATCAAAACATTGAGTTTGGGGTGAACTGTTACGATGCGAATTTCAACCTTATCAATCAGGTGCGTATCACCGACTGGCGGGAGACAAACAGTTTCTTCACGGGTTCTCGTTATCAGAGTCCCTGTAAGGTTCCAGGAATATACTACCGATTGAGAGGTATCATCTATAATGTGCTTGAACAGAAAGACGAAAGCCTGTATTTGAATTTCGAGAACGGAAGACCGCTTCGCTTCATTGATGATGTGAAGTATATGGCTCCTTATATCGTTCAAGACAGGGATTCAATTTCAGCAGATATTCTCATTGCCGGAATAGTTCTTAAACCGCTCGACCTCCCGTTCTCACAGGGGTATCTGGGGCAGAAGAACGTGATAGCAATGTATGCCCAAATCAAGTCAGCAAGAACCAAGAACGATATCGAAGAGTTCGTGAGACGATACCTTGTATCATACAAGAATGTCGTGTCGTACACGTGGCTGGATTGGGTGGTACGAACTTCCTACTTCTTGACGTTCAATGTCAAACGAGAACTTGACGGACAGCCTGTACAGGGTGCGCAAGTAGAGTTGAGCAATGGGTTTATTTCATCAACGGATGCCAATGGGTATGTTCGTTTCGAAGTGTCTATGAACGAGGTCATCCGCTATACTATCACCGCCAAGGGAATAACCCAGACTGGGGAAGTAACAATGGATAAAGACAAGACGCTTTACATTACGATGAACTTGCCTCTTGACGTAAACATTGAAATCGTTGAACCAGGATGGGGAACCGCCACAGTTGAGGGAAGCCGTTTGCCGAGAACAGAAATCACGCTTACTGCTACTCCGAGCGAGGGATATACGTTTAAGAAATGGAACATTATCACCGATGCTACGGAAGACGTTCGGAACCCAACTCAATATTGGGTTGGTGACCATGACCTCGACATTCAGGCTATATTCGAGCGCAACAGCGAATTGACATTCACTCCGTCTGCAGTTGAGATACCAGCAACAGGTGGTATTCAGACAATCGTTGTTTCTGCCTCTAAGAAATGGGCACTCGACCCATTGCCGGAAAACTGGGCAAAGGTTACACCGATGTCAGGTGATGAGGGTGAAACTCCGATAAGAATTGAAATTGACCAACAGGGATAAATAAATATTTGAAAATATGAGTAAGATAAACATTCACAGAGGTACGTTCTTAGAGAAAGAAGAACTCACACGGATGATAGGCTTCTTGAACGAGAAGCCTGAAGTTTCCGCAATCTTCGCTGCCTCTCTTTCCTTCGGGTTGGTATCTCCTGGAGGAAAGGCTGGTTCAGCGTTCAAAGTGATGGCTTCCACAACTCTGGGAGCGATTAACATGGTGGGAGGATATGTGATTGGCTCTGACCTGAAAGGGTACAGGGTCGACAATCAACTCGACCTCCCTGTTCCTAACGACCAGAAGTATTATTGGCTGAAAGTCGGTCCCGACTCACATAATTACGAGAATGGAACTGTTCAGGTTGATACGTCAGGAAACGTGTCAGGAACTGTCAATTTCAATGGAATCGTACGAGGACAGAGTTCTGGCGTTCCTACCTGTATTCGTTTCGTAAAGGAAGACGGTTCGCAGCCATTGAACAATCAGGTGTATCAAATCGTTGATATCATCAATAATAACAACATCGTTCTCTCAAGCGGTTTTGCGTTTCAGGCTGAAACCCAGTTACGGGTAATCGTTTTAGGAAGCATTCCTATGGGTCGCAGGTTCACCGATGAACAGTTGGAAGGATTATATACCTTTGACACCTATAAATTAACCTTTGTAGAGGAGCCATCGGCAGGTACAATGCCTCCTAAAAATTCGAATGAGTATTATATCGCTCGTGTCCGTAACAATGGTGGTTCGGTTACAATTCTTGACGAGCGTACACAGTATTGGACGCTGGGCGGTTCAGGAGGTTCGGGTCAGACTTATACAATCACAATCAACCCAACGCCAGCCGATGCACAGGTAATCATCGATGGTGTTATCACAAACAGCGTTGAGGCAATAAACGGTCGTACATTGATTTGGTCGGTATCAAAGCCAGGATACCTAACCCAAACGGGCAACTATACCGTATCGGGAAAGAACGAGACCTTAAACATCGTGTTGGAAGAAGACCCCGACCCTGTACAGGATGTCAAGATAACCGTCAAGACAGCCAGCGGTGGTACAACTCAAGGAGCCGTTTCAATCAACAATTCAGCAACAATCGACAAGGCAGAAGAGTCAATTTCCGTGCCTATGGGTACGACTGTACAGATATGCGCTCAGGCTGCTGCTGGTTACAAGTTTGCCGGATGGTTGCGTAATGGTAATGCTCACAATCAGACAGCCATTCAGGATATCGCTGCTCAGGCTGATACGGTGTACACAGCAACATTCGTTGAGGATACCGAGGAAGACTTCTGGGACTTCGAAACTAAGACTGCTGATGGAGGATACGAACTGTTTACCGTACCGACTCAAGCCGGAACTGGTGAATACGAGGGGATGATGTGTAAAGTTTCAGATAATGTTTAATGGTAGAATATATTGCATAACCTGTCTGGTCAATGGTAAGATGTACATTGGTCAGACAGTTCAATTGTTAGACAATCGTTGGAGACGGCATGTTCTTTCTACTCAAAGAGGCTCCGACCATAAGTTTCACCGAGCCATTCGAAAGTATGGCGAGGAGAACTTTACAGTCGAAGAGGTCATGACTGTTTCCGCTCCTACGAAAGAGATTCTGAAGAAGAAACTTGACTACGTTGAAATGAGGCTGATTAAGAAATTAGAAACTCATAAATGTGGTTACAATTCAACAGATGGTGGCGAAGGAACATTGGGGTTGAAATTGTCGGAACATGCTATTAGAAAAATGGCAGAGTCTAAGAAGCGTGAAAATTTAACTCCTGAAAAACGAAAGAGGCTTTCTGAATCGAAGATGGGTGAAAGAAATCCCTTTTATCAAAAGACTCATACAAAGGAAGTAAGGGAAAGGATTTCGGCTGCTAAAAGAGGTGAAAATCATCATTTCTTTGGCAAGAAATTTACTGACGAGCATCGAAAGAAACTTTCGGAAGCGAGGCAAAGATATTTGAAAAATAAATTAAATTCATAAGGATATGCAACTGTATTATACAACCACGACAGGGTACAATGGTGAACAGCCTAATCCCGAACGTTCACTTGGAGGATTCAAATCCTCCACCCCTGTTGCGAATGACGACTTCAGCAACATCTTTGATGAAATATCATTGATGACAATGAAGTCCGGAAGGGATGAATATCGTGCCATCGTGCTCAAGAATGAGTTCGATACACCGTGTACGAATATCACAGTGAAGATAAGCCGTCAAGAAGGAGCGATTTGTTCCTACAAGATGGCTGTCGGTGCGATGAATGTAGTGAACAAATACAACCAGAAGTCTATGGAGAATGTACTGTCCCCGAATAATAAACCATTCAGGGCACAGTTCATTGACATGACGGAAGAAGCCGTTCTTGAGGTGGGAGATTTGAATCCTGGGGATGAGATAGGGTTGTGGCTCTGCCGTCACGTTGATGTGGATGCCGCCAAACAGCAATATAATGACGTCTGTGAGCCAGACCCCAGTGACCCGACCGGACGACGTTATAAACCTGTAACCCACCCCCAACAGGAGTCAATTGATATGATTGTCGACTGGGTGTAACAACGGAGAGGGAGAAATCCCTCTCCCTAAATTAAAGATGATTATGCTATATTCTTATAATGAAACTTTGAAGATAATTTTGCGGATATACGAGTATCTGCAAATGAGAATGAAGGAACAGCCCAGAACGCTCAAGATGAATAAACCTTTACATCGTTCTGCGGTTGTTTCTTTCATGGAAACGCTTCCCCCGACTGCGGGAGCGGACTTCATTTGGAACTTCCTCCTATTTCAATTCTATGTCTTTGTGGGTCAAGACCATGAACGCAAACCGATGCCGAGTTGGTTCATGGGGAAAGAAGCATGGAGACGTTGGAATGAATATTCTGATGAAGCAAAGTGGCATGCAAGGGATTGGGCACGTGAGAAGAAGTTGGTGAACCCTGTCAAGACAAACACTTATGAAGCGGTATCGGATGACGTGTTTCGCAGGGAACGGTTGAGAATGTCAAGAATATCGGGTCCGAATTTCTGTGAAGCGAAGTTCGGGAGTAGTCCCTACAATCCGAAGGATGAAATCTGTTATACTTGTCCGTTCGAAAAGGACTGTAAGATGTTGTTTGGAACAAAGGACGCCAGCGGGAAAAGCCTGTATGAACAAATCTCGGAAAGTGCTGAAAAGAAGAGTGCTACGGAGACACAGCAATTACAGGGTTCTCACGTTACAATAAGGGAAGTATCACGTATGACAGACTATGGCGAAGACGACTGAAAAATATCAGATATGCAACGGGTGCGGGAAACATCGGTATATCACGAACCGAACCAAGTGCCTGTGCGATGATTGTAATTATAAAAGACTTCACAACGGGAAGTCACGATTTGAGGTACGTGCTGAAAGGAGTAAAGCAAAGAAACCTAAACTCCGACCAGCAACGGGTGAATTGGCTCTCTTTAAGGAAATATGGGCGGAGCGTCCTCACATTTGTACGCATTGTGGGAAGCGTCTCTTAGAACCGCTTAAACCGATTTATTTTAGCCACATCAAATCGAAGGGTGCTTATCCCGAGTTAAGGCTGGTAAAAAGTAATATCGAACTGACTTGCGAAGATTGTCATCAAAAGTACGAATTTGGAGCGAGAAGTTCAGTTTGTAAAGACGAGTAATAATTATTAAATTTGTAACCGAAATGGATGAAAGAATAACAGGTATCCTCGTGAGGCTTTGCTTGCTGTTTGGCGCAAAGCGGTTGGCTGACCTCCTAACAGTATCAGAAGAGAATTCGGAGACCGAGGAAAAGTTTCTTGAGGCTTTCACGAGGTTCATTGAGAAACTTGAAAAGAAGTTCAACTCGAAAGTCTTTCAGTTTCACGATAGAACCAACCAAGTTCTTATCAAGTTCTATGTCATTCAATGCCGAGGCGATATGACGGTTGAGGGTGAGCCTACAATCGTGTTGAACGATTTTCCGTTGGGGTTAAAAGGTGAAAAGAACCCTGTCGTCAATTTGACGCTGGTGTACGATGACATCGAAACAAGAGACCGAGATTTAGAAGACTTAAAGTTTATGATTTCTTAAAATAAAGACGATTATGACTGGATATATTTATATGGTGACTTGCTCTGAGACTAATAAAGTTTATATTGGTCAGGTTACTCATGAATATCATCGAAGATTTAATCGGCATATCCGGACGGCATTTAAAACAAAGAAACGAATAAAGGACTGTAAGTTTTATCGAGCAATTCGAAAATACGGTAAAGATTCTTTTTCTGTTGAATGTCTTGAAAAGAAACCATTTCAAAATTTAGTTGAATGCGTGAAATGGTTGGATGAAAGAGAAAAATATTGGATTTCTTTTTACGATTCCTATAAGAATGGTTATAATTCAACTTCGGGTGGTCGAAGTGGGTATGAGTTTACTGAAGAAATTCTGTATAAAATGGGCTCAGGAAATAGAGGCAAGAAACAATCTGAGGAAGAAATAGAAAAGCGTATTTCCCCATTAAGAGGAAGAAAACAGTCCACAATAGAAATAGAAAATAGAGCAGAAAAACTTCGGGGAAAGAAGAGAACTCTTGAACAGAGGAAACATATTTCTGATTCTCTCAAAGGTAGGACTGGAGTTGGAAGGAAAGCAGTTTACCAATATTTAGATGGAAAGTTGCTGAAAACTTTTGATAGTTTAACTCAGGCTGCTTTAGAAACTTCTATTGGAATTGGTAGAATAAATCGCTGTTGTTTGGGGAAGATTATAAGTGTTGATGGATTTGAATTTAGTTACAAATTAAAATAGATTTTGATATGAAAACGACTGCAAATTTTATGGTAGTTGCGGATACCGAAACAGGAGGGTTGCCTTGTAAGGCTTCTAAAGGGAAGCCAGAAAAGAAGGCTTTTTTCGATGTTCCATTGTGTGAGGTTGCGCTGGTTGCTATTGATTTAGTCAACTTGAAAATAGTTGATGAATATAGCGAAATAATTTCACCTTATAAAGATGGGTTAGAATACAGCCCAGAAGCCGAAAGAGTTCATGGTTTATCATTGAAGCATCTTACTGAAAATGGGGAAAGTGTCAAAAATGTTTATCAGTCCGTGAAATCATTTTTGACGAAGTATAAAAATCCCCGTGTGGGCACAATTTTGTGTGGACACAATTTTCAATTATTCGATATTCCGTTTTTCGAAGGACTCTTTGAGTTTCAGCAAGATAATTTATGGGAATATGTTAAATTTGTTGAAGATACAATGAAATTGGGGTGGTATCGGGCAGTAGAGCAAGAAAATTATAAACTCGGTACGTGCTGCCGACTGGAGGGTGTTGAGTTGGTAGATGCCCACCGTGCGTTGGTAGATACCCGAGCAAACGCTCAACTCATGTTGAAGTACATTGAGCACATGAGAGGCACAGGGGGTTCTTCGCCTGTGGCAGCAATTTCATCTACAAGAAAAGAGTCAAGATTTAGAGAAAGGTTCCAATTGGTATGATACATTTTAATGAAGATTTAAAGGTGTCGTACAAACAGTTGGACACGGTATTCTCTACTGCGTTCAACGTGCTTGAGTCGTTACCACCTGTGGCTATCAATCAATTGGTTGGTGGCTATGGTGGTGACGTTGATGCACTGTTATCGGAAATCTTCATTCAGACGAATAATGTTCTTTCCCTAAATACCACGCTTGAAACTGAACGGCTCAACTATATTGACCAATTGGAAGAGACAATGGACGAGACGCTGAAAGTTCAGTCGTACAACTATTTCAAGACAACTATGCTTCCTAATTTCCGTCAGGGTTGGAGAAATCTTGAATGGGGAAACATGGTGCAACTTTATCCGAACAGCGCATATCTTGCTGCTCGTTCTCACGGTAAATGCTTTGCGAGAGGCACACGGGTGCTGATGGCTGACTTTTCCGTGAAGAATATAGAGGACATTTATCCCGGAATGGAAGTAATGGGATTAGACTTCACTCCCCGAAAGGTTCTGACACGACATATCGGTCGTGCTCAGATGTTCAGGGTTGAGCAGGAGAATGGTATGCCGTATGCCGTGAACCGAGCGCACACGATGTGCCTCTTTGACACGAAGCGGAAGAAGTATGTCGAAATAGAAATGGGACAATTCCTGAAATATCCCGTTAAGAAGCAAAGACGGTTCCAAGGATACAGGGTGTTCTCTTACGACAAGCCTGTATTTGAGCGTGGGAATATAACGGTTGAACCTATCGGGGAAGAGTCTTATTACGGGTTTATGTGCGATGGCGACCATCTGTTTCAGTTGGAGGATGGTACAGTCGTTCACAATTCCTACGAGTTCTGTATGGCGTTTCCGCTGTGGAGATTATACAGTTACCGACGTCCGACGTTTATGCGACCTGATATTCCTGACAATAAAAACCGCCAGGAAACCTGTATTATTACGAATACGGAAAAACTGGGTAAACAGCACATCGACAAGGTGGTCGAGGAAATCCGTGTGAATGAGGCTTTGGCAGCAAAACTGAACCCTACTGGAAAGGCTTCACTGGCAGCGACAAGTATTGAATGCGAGAACGGAACGAAACTTCACCTCCGTGGAAAGGACGGGTTTATTCGTGGTCTTCACGTGGGGGCAGCGGTCAGCGATGACTTACCAGACGAGAGTAGTATCTATTCGCTTGAACAGCGTGAGAAGTTGAGAGACCTGTTTAAAGGTGCTATCACTCCTATCGTTGAGCCGTATGGGTATAACATCGTTGATGGTACACCGTATCAGCAAGAGGACTTGTATGCCGAATTAAAGAAAGACCCGAAGTTCCGTGTCTTTGAGTACCCAGCCATATTCCCGGACGGTCGCCTGTTGGCTCCTGACCGTTTTACGTGGGCAAAACTTATGGAGGAAAAAGCGTCTCTGGGGACGCTCGTATTCTCTCGTGAGTATTTGGTCGTACCTATTTCCGACGATAGTACAATCTTCCCTTGGGAGATATTAAAGAGGAGTACAATCGGGATGGAAAACATCAGGCTCGTAGATAACATAGAGTCGTTCCCTATCAAGTTACAGAGGGTGGTCATGGGTTGTGACTTTGCTGTTTCGGGAAATGTGGGAGCCGACTATACTTGTTATACAGTTTGGGGGAAGGATGTCCAGGGGAATTATTATCTCCTCTATATATTCCGGGAAAAGGGATTGTCGCATAATGAACAGATACAGAAGATTGACCTCCTGAACAGGGTGTTTAAGCCAAACGAGATAGTTGTAGAAAACAACGGCTTTCAAAGTATATTGGCGGATATGTGCGTCCAGATGGGTATCAAGAATATTACACCGTTCACGACGACCTCCGGGAATAAGAAAGACCTGAGAACAGGGTGGGCATCACTTGCAGCGTTATTTGAGAGAGGTGTAATCAAGTGTCCGTATCATCCTGACACGGCTGCTAAGATTGACCAGATGTTTGGGGAGTTCAACTCAGTTGCGTTTCGCAGCGATAAGGGAACTCTTGAGAGTATCAGTGGGCACGATGATACCGTGTCCTCCTCTTTCATGGCGATTAACAAGTTGCGAGAGAGTACAGTAATGATAAAAATTGACGCAGTATAAATTGAAAAGATATGGCAAAAAAGGTTGATGCGATTCTCAGCCCGAATTTCGTGGAAGAGATGTTAAGATTGGCTTTTGCAAACAAACAGTTTGCGGAGTTGGTCGTAGATAATCTCGATTTAAGTAACTTTCCCCGAGAATTGGGAGGTTGTAAAGCGATGCTGAAAGTGTTGGCAGACACGATGAAGAAAACGGGTAATCTGGCGACGTTTGGTATGGTGGAAATGACCTTCCCTAACAACGAGGAAGTTTCAAAGAAGATTGCTGAGGTCAAGGGAATTAAACTTCCAGAGGTGGAACCTATGACACGGCAATTGGAAACCTTTATTAGACGTCAGACATTTGTCGCTACTCAGCACGAAGTGTCGGATATGTATAATGAAGGGAAGCCAGAGGAAGCGATGCTTCTTCTTGAGAAAAGAATGGCGGAAATAAACGCTTTTTCCTTAGATAAGTTCCGAGGAAAGTTTGTACGGGTGTACAGGGATTTCTATCGTAACATAGGAACGGCACAAATGAAAGCCGAGGATGAAACACGTCGGGCAAAGATACCGACAGGAATATCAACGATTGACGAAATTACTGATGGGGGAATTCCTCGCCAGGATACTGTTCTCCTAATCATGCGTTCTGGTGTTGGTAAATCCACGGCTCTTAAATACTTCTCTTGGTATAATACATCAATCGCCCACAATCACTGTCTTCACTTTCAGTTAGAGGGTGGTCGTGATGAGGCGGTTGTTAAGTTTGACCAAATGTTGGCGAACACTACCTATGCGAAAATCATGAGGGGTGATGTCAGCGATGAGACCCGACAACGTATCTCAGCACTCATCAAGAGGGCACAAACGGTGAACAGTGATATTGACGTGTACGCTTCTGAAGAGATGATGGACATGACGATAGCCGACTTGGTGGCTGCGATAGAGGACTATAAGAAAGAGTATGGGTATTATCCAGACTTGGTTACGGTCGACTCTATTGACCTGTTATTGACAGGGGAAAACAAGAAGATTGACATCGACCCGAACTTCATCAAATACAGGTTACAGAAGTGTGCCCAGCGATTAAAGGATATTGCGAAGAAATACGACTGTGCCGTAATCACAGCAACCCAGACGGGAGACGTTCCTATTGAAGTATGGAACGACCCAACGCGGGTAATTACTCGTCAGAATACAGAGGGCGACCGTACACTTATCAAGCCATTCTCGTTCGTGTTTACAGGTAACATCACAATCGAAGAGGGTAAACAGAACATGGCTCGTATCTATTGTGATAAGTTACGAAACTACCGAAACAATGGTATCATCATTCGAATCCCTACTAATTACGAGAACGGCTTCTTCTACGATATATCACGTTCAACAATCGTTGAGCAGGTGTTGGATATGTCGGCTCTTGACAGGCTTGAGAGCCGTCGCAGCCGTAAAGGTAACGGAGAAGCAGCCGTTGGGGAGAAGAAGGAGCGAGTAGAGATAGCACCAGGAGTGTACGGAACAAAGGTAGTTGGCGAGGGTGAAACGGCTGCGCAGGAGCCACAAGAGACGTTGAATAAGCGACAGACTAAACAGTCGCTCAAGGAATATTTAACAAACAAGGGTGTGCAGGAAACTCCGAAGACAACGAGGAAGCCTGTACCTCGCAAGAAATAATTTCGTTATGCGGTACGATAAGGAACAGATAATCGCTGATTTTAATCTCACGCCATTTGGTTCACAGGGGTGGCTCACGAATAAGGATATGGACTGTCCTTTCTGCGGAAAAGCAGGGAAGTGGGGTATCATCTTCAATATGAATGGCGTTGCGACGTTCCACTGTTGGAAGTGTCCTCGTAAGGTATCCGTCTATGAGTTCCTCAAGAAACTCGGTAGAACAGACCTCGCGAAACGCTCCTATACAGTCAAGCCGAATGAACTTGAGAACTGTCCAAAGATAGGTGATATTCAGGGGGAGACATCGAAGTGGATGGAGGGTGATGCGGAACAGGTACAGGAAGAGGAATTAAAGCCTGTTACTCTTCCGTTACGGCTGAAACCACTTGTGGATGATGAGTACCTGAATAATCGTGGGTTCCGACCTATACCAAGACACCGTTGGAAGCGAAGTTGAAGAACTTCATCATCTTTAAGATGAAAGTCAATGGAGTGTGTGTGGCGTGGTGGGCACGCAGTAGGTATTCGAAGGAATGGCACAAAGAAAATCTTGAGGCATACAAGCGTCACGAGGCTGACTTGGTGTTACGTTACAGGAACTCCGAGAATAACTTTCAAGACCTGTTAGGGGGTTGCGATGAGTTGATAGAGGGAAGGACTGAAACGGTTATTTTGGTTGAAGGAATTTTTGATTATGTAGGCATTTCAAATCTTTTGAACTTAACAGAAAAGGATTGGCTGAAATGCTGCTTTACTTTTGGGAATTCTATTGGTCGTGGACAAATTGATATGCTTTTGAAAAAGAAAGTGAAGAATATAATTCTTTTGTACGACTATGGAACAATAAAAGAAAGTAAAGAAGCAGCCTTAAGAATGAGAGACTTGTTTGATTCAGTTTGGGTTGCAGCAATTAGAACCCCAGGAGTGGACCCTGGAAATATTTCGATTGAAGAACTTGAAGATGTTTTGAAAAATGTTGAAGACCCGTTAAATTTTTATTTGGGAAAGTTATGATTCAAAAAGGCTTCATATATTGCGTGACGTGTTTGAAGACGGGTAAACTGTACTTCGGACAAACGATTATCTCTATAAGAAATTGTAGAAAAGTATTTCAATATTCGAAGGATGGAATTCTTATTAAAGAATGGAATACTATAATTGATATCAAACGAGAACTGAAATTGAATGGGCATACTTTAAGGAAAAGACTCCAGGATGGGTTGCCTTATCGAGGATATTTATGGAAATAAAAATTTGAGTAATTATGGACAAAGTAAGAGAAGAAACCTGTGAGGACAAAGGACTGCGCCACAGACAGTTTTTGACACGGCTTCAATTGGAGTATCTGACTCACAAATTACGTTCCTCTATATACCGTAATGGAACGTATGCGTCAGTCGCAGCGGATATTGCTAAGAAGAAGCGGTTGAAGATTATTGAGTTGAGTGTGAAATTCAACGTCGACAGTATATTCACCCCTGGATATAATGTGGCGGAGTTCGTCGAAAAGAATTTCTGGGGAAAGAAAGGTCTTCCAGCGTTTCAGTACAAAGACGAAGAACAGAGGAGAGTTCAGGGAAATTATGACCGTTGGTACATTCTTTACAGGGATACCAAAGTCCTGTATAAAGGGACGATAATGGAGGTCGTAAGCAACAATCCTGCTAAGGAGGAAGTCAAAATTCGAGGCTCGAAAGGTGATTTTTTCATTAAATATAATGACATCACAATTATAAACAATTTTGATTGGTTGTAACATTTCATTTTAATCATTTACAGTATGAAATTAAAAATCGTAAACAAGAGCACAAATGCTCTGCCGGAGTACAAAACTCCAGACAGTTCGGGTATGGACTTGCGTGCCTATCTTCCCGAGGGTTCAATCACGTTGGCTCCTATGGAGCGTAAAATCATTCCTACTGGTTTGTACATGGAAATCGAACAGGGGTACGAGGGTCAGGTTAGACCTCGCAGCGGTTGCGCTGTTAAACAGGGTCTGACCGTAATCAATGCTCCTGGAACCATTGACGCTGACTATCGTGGGGAAGTAGGTGTTCCGTTGATTAACCTGTCAACAGAACCACAGACAATCGAAAATGGCGACAGAGTTGCTCAGATTGTCTTCGCTCCGTATGCGAAAGTCGAGGAAATTATCGAAGTTTCTGATGTCAGTGAAATGACTGATACAGAACGAGGTGCGGGAGGTTTTGGTCATTCCGGCAAAAAATAATTTCGATTTTTCGCGAGAAAATCAAAACTTATTCGAGATATTTACATTATATTTGTACCGAGATAAGTGATAAAACATTACTGAAAATAAAATTTTAACTAATAAAGTAAAAACGATTATGGCAAACAATGCGTTGGCACTTCGTATGAAGTACAGAAAGTTCACTGCTGAACAGTTGAACGAAATCATTGAGAATGAAAACTCAAGTGAATTGGAAGTTAAGGTTGCTCAAGAGTTCCTTGACAAGTTAGGTGGCGAAGCCGAAGAACAACCTGCAAAGGCTGCTCCCGCCAAGAAGTCCGCTCCTAAAAAGGAAGACAAAAAGGTTCCTACGGAAAAGGCTGCTCCGAAGAAAGAGGAAACCGCTGATGACGACCCAGACCCTGAGGATGGTTCGCCTGAAGCAGCAATGAAGCGTCAGAACAAACGCAACTCAACTTACCAGTCAGAAGAACAACTGACTCCGGAAGAGGAAGAACGCTTGGCAAAGGCTGAGGCAGAGTACGAAGAACGTCAGAAGAACCGCAAGATTCCGTCTAAATCAGACAAGTCTATGAAGGAAAAGAAGTCAGCGAAAGCCGACAAGACTCCTCGTAAAACAAAACGTCAGAACCTCGAAGAATCGGAAGAAATTCCGGGACTGAAAGTAGGTTCGAAAGTTACCCTGAAAGGTGAGGACGCTGTTGGTGAAATCACTCGCCTGTACAAGTCCGGAGACGGCAAAGAAAAGTGTATGGTCAAGTTCGGTGACGATAAGCCTATCAAGAAACGTGTAACAGCGTTGGAACTGGCTGAGGACACCAAACCTGCACCCGCAAAGAAAACTCCAAAGAAGAAGTAAATGGTTGACGGGGAATCCATAGTATTGGTTAAAGGTATCTCGGGGAGTGGTAAATCTACAAGGGTTTATCTCTTCCTCGAGTTCCTCGAATCATTAGGTATGAAACTCCCCCCATACAAGTTTAAGACACTTGACGGAAAGGAAAAGGAAGTCGGAGTTTACTCCGAGGACTTCAATATGGTTTTCGTTGGGAAATTCTATGAGAATGGCGGTATCCGACGCTGGCAAGGTTACGACAGTATGACGTCGCGACTGTGCAAGGCTGAGGGTCTATCCTACTTCTTGAAGGAAACGTCTAAGGCAGGGCATGGAGTTTTGATTGATGGTGCAGGAACAACTGTATCATGGCGATTGCGTCCCTTGGATTTATGCGGAGAGAGTGAGTTTACGAACATTCTCCATGTCAGGTATGATTACCGTGACGACCAATGGGATGAGTATTGTGCTCTGATAGCATACAGGTCTGGCGAGCCTCCTAAGGGGGATTGCATGTGGCGAAAGCACAGAACCTTTATGCACGACTTCGAAAAGGCTCAAAGAGAGGGGGAAGAGGTGAATGAGGCTGGCGGTTGTGTAGTTCTTCACGACCAACCGTATGACGCTCCGGTCTGGGACTTGGGTGTTCATATTTTCAACTTCTTTGGGCTGTCAGAACTATGTGAAGAGTTCGTGGCTTTCTGTAAAGCGTCGGACTACATTGAAAAGAACTCGTTTGTTGAATTTCAAAAGGATAAATGATTCATAAAGGTTACATATATTGCGTCACCTGTCTGCCCACTGGGAAACTGTACTTTGGACAGACAATTCGTTTGATTGAAGAACGTTGGAATCGGCATGTCAATGAATCATTTTCAGGAAGTAGATACAAGTTCCACCGAGCCATACGAAAGTATGGTGAGGAGAATTTCCTGGTCGAAGAGGTGATGTTTGTGGAGGCTCCTACTGAAGAAAGGCTTAAAGCCAAACTCGATTATATCGAGAGGCGGTTGATAAAGCGGTTCAACACTTTTAGAAATGGCTATAATATGACATTGGGAGGTGAAGGACAACTTGGAAAGGTATTTTCTGAGGAATCAAAACGAAAAATGTCAGAGGCAGCAAAGAAAAGATGCACACCTGAATTTCGGAAAAGAAAGTCTGTGTTGATGAAGAATTTGCGTCAAGATGAATCTTTTGTTCAAAAGCAATGTGAAGCATCACGAAATGCGTTGAGAAATCCTGAACTTCAGAAGAAGATGGGATTAAGTCGTAGAGGAAAGCCGTTGTCTGAAGAGCATAAGCGAAAGATTGGTCGGGCAGTAACAGGTGAGCGCAATGGTATGTATTTAAGAAAGTTTGTATATGAAAAATAAAGAAATATTTGTCCCGAAGCCAAACGAAAATTTCCCTCATTATTTATATTGGATATGTGAGCGGATGAACATTTTTTGGAAGAAATACAACGGAGACCCACAGCCTTGGACAGCCGACCCGATTTTGCAAAATTACAAATTTACTTCGGTGTATCGTTGCCTTGACCGTGTGAGTCAATACCTGTTGAGCCGTGTGATTTACAATGGTAAAGAATACGAGCCAGAGGATATGTTCTTTCGCATATTGCTTTTCAAGCATTTCAATAAGAACGAAACGTGGGATTTGTTGGAAAAGGAGTTCGGGGACATCACCTACGAAACAGGCTTGGAAAACATAGCGAAGTTCTTGGATAAGGTAGTTGACAGTGGCGACACGATATACGGTAATGCATACATCGTGAATTGCTTCTTTTATCAGTATCCCCAATATAAGCACATAACAGGCATGAGCAAACATCGTGCTCACTTCCGTATCTTTGAGGACGAAATCTTTCAGAACGGACACCTGTATGACTTCTTAGAGGCGAAGACCTTTGAGGACTTGTATTGGGTTTTCAGGAATATGAAAATATACGGGGACTTCACGGCTCAGCAATATTGCATTGACCTGAATTATTCACCCCTGTTCAACTTCTCGGAAAACGATTTTGTCATCACGGGTCCAGGGTCGCTGAAAGGTATCGGCTGGACATTTGACGGAGCGTCCGGGAAGCGTTATGACTATGTGGGCACTATCAAGTGGGTTCACGATAACTTTGAAAGGCTGATGGGTGACTTCTGTGAAAAGACAGGTATGAAGTGGAACCCGTTACCGTGGGAGCCTGTTCCTACTCTTACAAATCTTCAGAACTGTTTCTGTGAAACATCGAAGTTTGCAAAGGGGTTGGGAGCGTCCTTTAACAAAGGTAGAAATGAACGTATCAAGCACACCTACGAAAAGAGTCCGAAGAAGATTGAGTTCGTCTTCCCTCCGAAGTGGAATGCTGAGTTGCCCAAGCCAGGAGAATTATTAATCGATTAAATCAAGAAAGACTTATGTATTTTCAAGCAGAAAATTTGAGTAGTGCGCTGGTGCTACTTTGTAAGGAGTTGATGGATAAAGGGATTGACGTTACCCGAAGAGGGTTCGAATGTCGTGAGTTCCCTGGAGCCGTCCTCATTGAGATAACTAATCCGACCGACCGCTATGTTCGTGTTCCGGAGCGTAAATGGAACAAAACATTGGGGTGGATTGAGTCCCTGTGGCTGGCTCGTGGAGATAACAGTCTTGAGATGCCTGCTTCCTACGTGAAGAACCTTGTAAACTTTTCAGATGATGGGAAGTTCATGAGAGCGGGATATGGACCCAGAATACGTCGTTACGGGGACAATTTTGATTCGATGGTAACATTGTCCGGAAAGTTACTTCCGCGACAGTATAAGAACGGTAAAGCAGACGAAAACGGTCGTTATTCAAAATTGAAGGCTCCCGGACTGTACCAGAACGTGACTGACCAATTACGGTTCGTCATTGAAAAGTTCAAGCAGGACATCGATACCCGTGAAGCGGTTATCACAATTCACGACCCTATCTCTGACAACTTCAATCAGAATGAAGAGGACGGGGAAAAGGCTCCATTGCTCCTCACAAAGGATACACCGTGTACCCGTTCAATCCACTTCATGATAGTGAATGGAAAGATGAACTGTTACGTGGATATCCGTTCGAATGACCTTATCTGGGGGTTCAGTGCGGTGAACGTGTTCAACTTTACATTGATGCAGGAGTACGTCGCAGCGATAGTGGGCGTGCCTGTCGGGAAATATTACCACAAGGCAGACAATCTTCATGTCTATAAGGACTTCATTCCGTTGGCTGAAGAAATCGCTAAAAGAGACCCAAATTCGTATCCTTCCGGAGTAAACTTTTCCTACAAGACGACGTTTAAAACTTTAGAGGAGTTCGATGCGCTTATCGCTCAGTTGAGCCAGTTCGAAGAAAACTGTCGTAACAGTGAAAACCGTACAGAACAGGACTTCGAGTTATTGCGTGCGGATATTGAAAAGTTTGAAGATGAGATGTTCTCTGACTGGGCAAAGGTTATCTTCCGTTATTGGACAAAACAGTTGGTAGAGTTCCGGAACCCGTTACTGAACGAACTGTTCATCGGATAAGAATTATTCACTAAAATAAAGACGATTTAGTTATGAATTTCAAGAAGATTGACATCCTGTTAGGGATGAAAGACATTCAGAGGTTGCCTAATACCCCCCATCACAGGGGGTACAACCTCTTGGAGCATGGGTTGGTGGTAGGCATGTTATTTCGTTGGTTTGCCTCAGAAGAGGACGTTGCCTACGACATCAACGTGTTTGACAAGGTGTTACTCCACGACTACGTGGAAAGTGTTACAGGCGACCTCAATGCGTGCGTAAAGAAATTCAATGAGAACACGGCTGCGGCATGGGATATCATTGAATACGAAATCTGTCATGGCGACGTGAACCTGTTGCCGTATTCCGATGAAGAAATTAAGAAGACAATGACTGACCTCCAGTACCGTCTTTTCAAGACCTGTGATTATTTGGACTTATGGATATTCTGTAAGAACGAACAGGCTCTGGGAAACACGTCCAAGAAGTTATTGACTTGTATCATAAACTGCGAACAACTGTTGGAGAAGTACACGGACGGCTGGAAACTCTTCAAAAGTGTTCAAAAATTCATGAATCAATATGAGCCTTAAAGGAAAGATATATGGCTTGGTAGGAGTTATTGGCTCCGGTAAATCTTACCAAGCGGAAGCACTCATGGTGGATGCTGCCTGTATGGAGCGTCCGCTGATTATGGGGGATTTCAGTGAAGGAATTCGCCAGACGTTGATGAACATCTTTACAGGGGAGTCAAAGAAGATTGACTGTACGGGTACAGCGTATGCGAAGTGGAAACAGTTGAGCAGCGATATCCTGTTACCGTTTTTCTCACAGGATGATTCTCCTAATATTCTTGACTCGGTACGAGTTGAGGGTCGTGAACTGTTACAGCGCACAGGCGAATATCTCAAGTCATTGGCTGGTGAAGACGTATGGGCACGTTGGACGGCAAACGCTGTTACGAACAGTTGGGCGAAGATGTCTGAAGAAGATGCTGAAATATGCGATATCGTATTTGGTTCATTGCGTTTCGACTGTGAGGCTGAGGCTATCTTCAAGGTTGCCGAGGCGACAGGTAAAGAAGTTCAGATATACTTCTGTGATTATCATTCGGACTCCTATGAATTGAATGACCATGTCAGCGAGAAGTTTGCTCAATACTTCCTGTCGTTGGGTTGTAAGGATGGTGACGATATAACGGAACTTGTTAAGCAGAAAATCAATGGATAAATTCAAAGAATATCTTGAGAAGAATTTAATGGACTTCGCTCCTATTTCTGACTATGTGGTCGAGATAGGAGGGAAGACCTTTGAATTGTATCAGCCAGCGTATGACGGTGCGCTGTTTGATGACGGGTTCAACTTTGTAGGTATTCCTGCCGACCCGAAGCGTAAAGGCTCAGGAGAGGAATCCGTCGAAACATCGTGTGACTTCTACGCATTCAGTTTCGGAGGGGTGTATTATATGCTCGCCAAAGGTAAAGAGAATGACGTGAAACTCACACGGTTGAAATATATCGGTCAGGCGAAACAGGAAATTGAGACCCCTGTATTCTTGGGAGTTCATGGTCAGTATGAAATGATGTCCGGGACGGGAACGTATGCCGACTGGTGTAAGAAGGCAAAGTTCCTTGGGGTGAAGACGTTGGGTATCTGTGAAAAGAATTCACTTGCCGGAGCATTGAAGTTTCAAGCGGAATGCCAGAAGAACGATATCAAGAGCGTGATTGGTATGGAGTGTGTGGTATATGACCAGCCTCGGGATTTCCGCTTCACTGTTAAGGTGTACGCAAGGAATGATAAGGGTTGGCGAGACCTCCTCACTATAAACAAGTTCATCAACTGTGACAATCCGAAGTACATCGGTCTTGAGGACTTCAATAAAATCACCACTAACAACGATGATTTGATTATGTTCCTTGACCCGAAGACAACGGATTACGACAAGTTGAAAGACTTGCATATAGATGCTGTCGTGTATCAGTTAGACCCATGTGAATATGTAGATGACAACCGTGACGAATGGTATCTGACGAACTTGAAGAAATTCTTCAAGGACAAGAACCTGTTGCCCGTTCCGTCAGTTGACGCTTGGTATCTTGACGAGGAGTACAGTTGTATCAGACCTCGCTTGCATAGTATTGGTGGAACAACCGCTTACGAGAGCGATAATCAATACTTTAAATCGAACGACCAACTGTTTGTTGAGTTGGCTCAAATGTTCCCGGATACCGAAGAAGGGTTTATGGACGTGTACAGCCGTTTCATGGAAGGGTTGGAATTCCTTGAAAACATTGCTGAGGCGATAACCTTTGTCATCGACGTAAAGAAGAGACACTTGCCTCACTATAAGATGACGAAGGAAGAGGCGAAGCAGTTCGAAACAAATGAAGACCTCTTTTGGTCTCTTATAGCCGACGGTCTTGAGCGTCACCCAGACCTCATTGAGGATTGGGGCGAAGAGGTCATTATGGAGCGAATAGACCGAGAGGTGGGTGTTATAAAGTTAGGGGAAGCAATTGATTACTTCCTAATTACTTGGGACATTATCAATTGGTGCCATCGTAACGGTATAATGACAGGTATCAGTCGTGGTTCGGCTGGTGGTTGTCTTGTTTCTTACCTGTTGGGGATTACCAAGTTAGACCCCATGCGATACGACCTACTCTTTGAGCGTTTCCTGAACGCAGGACGTGTTAAGGTATCACTCCCTGATATTGACTGTGACTATCCTGGTGAAGACCGTCCCCGTGTGAAGAAGTACATGGAAGAGCGGTACGGCTGGAAACAGGTATGCTCCGTGGGAACTTACAGCGCATTACAGTTACGAGCAGCCATCAAGGATATGGCTCGTGTGTACGGGTTGGACTTTCAGGAAACGAACGAGATGATGAAAGTGTTTGACGTCAAGGATAGGAAGCCTGAAGACCTGTTCAAGATAGCCTGTGCTCATTCACGGGTGAAGAACTTTGTTGTTGAACACTCCGACCTCATCAATGAAGTGATGCTGATAATGCCAGCACCAAAGGCTCAGTCAATTCATGCCTGTGCGATGATGGTATTCCCAGAGGAACACGATATGTTTCATTGGGTTCCTATTCGTAAGAATGGTGAGGAGTATGTAACCGAGTGGGAAGGTGGTGAGATGGACGCTGCTGGCTTCCTAAAAGAGGACGTTCTGGGTGTGAAACAGTTCGACAAGTTCCAGGACATGGTTCGGCTGGTGAAGGAGCACGAGGGTGTGGATTTAGACATATTCAGTGTGCCGTTGGATGACCCAGAGGTGTACAGGTATTTCAAGAACGGTTGGAACGAGGATAACTTTCACTTTGGTAGTTCCGGATTGACAGGCTATTGCCGTCAGATGAAGCCAGACAATATTGAAGACCTTATCGCTGCTATCTCATTGTATCGTCCGGGAGCAATGGAGAATAACTTCCATAACGAGTACGTCTCCCGTAAAGAGGGTCAGAAGGAGGTTGAGTATTTCACAGGAACGGACAAGATACTGAATAACACGTATGGAGTATTTGCCTATCAGGAACAAATCATGCAACTTTGTCGTGAGTTGGGTGGGCTGTCATTGGTGGAAGCCGATGATGTTCGTAAAGCGATGGTAAAGAAGAAATACGAGGCTCTCCAGCAGTATAAAGAACGGTTTATCCCTTACTATCGGGACAACTATAACGTCACCCAGGAATACTCTGAAAAGGTGTGGGACGCTATTGATAAGGCTTCGACGTACCTGTTCAACCGAAGCCACGCTGCTGCCTATGCGATTACAGGCTATATCTCTCAGTGGATAAAGGTTCACTATCCTATTGAGTATTGGTCGGTGGCGTTTAAGTATGCGATGGAGTCTGACTATTCACGCTACATTGCGGAAATCAATAAGACGGGAGTCTGTACGGTACGTCCTGTGGATATCAATATATCGGATACCGATGTTGTTATCAACTTCAAAGAGAAAGCCTTGTATTGGTCAATTACAGGAGTCAAACAGGTCGCAGAAAAGGCTGCAACCCAAATTATAAAGGAACGTACAGAGAACGGTCAATATTGGTCGTTAGACGACTTTATCACCCGACATAAATGGAAGGGTTCAGCAGTGAACAGCCGTATCATCAGAAACCTGATATTGGCAGGAGCGTTCGACAGTCTTGAGGGGGTAAAGAAACCTCAGGAGCGAATAGACCTGTTGGTACACTTCCTCGGAACAACGAAGGGAAATGTTAAGGAAGACGACCCTGTATTAGTTGGAGCCGACTTCCACGCCAATGACGCTTGGTGGTGGGCACTCCTACAAAAGAAAGTATCCGGACTGGCGTTCTTTGATTACCAGAAAATCTATGACAGGTTCGCTGGGGAGTTCCCTGATGCCTACGAATATGCTACTCTTGAGGAGTGTCACGATACGGAAGTGAAGCCGAATAACGGGTACGTCGTGTTGGCTGGGTTCATCGCTGAAATGGAGATTAAGAAGACACGCAAGGGGGATACGATGTGTCGCCTGATATTAGAGGCGAACTATGAGTTCATCGAAATTGTGATATTCCAGCAGGAATACGAACAGTTGGAACCCCTGTTATCGTGCGGAAGAGCGAACCTGATACTCATCAATGGTATCCTTTCCTACGACAACCGTAAAGAGGTGAACACGCTGAGAGCCTGTTTCGAGTCGAATATCGTTACTTTGACGTTATAAATTTACTAAGATAAAAGGAAGAAAATTATGAACATTCTTGTGCATTTCAATGATGTCCCAGTGACATTACAAACAAATGGATTTGAGGACACGGTTGACATCGATAAACTCACTTCTATTGAGTACAGTAATTTATATGGTGAAGCGGTTACAGTCAGTGCGCTCCTGAACAAAGTAGGGTTGCTCCGTGCTGAAGCCGAAAAGAAAGTCGCGGAATGTAAACTCGAGAAAGAGGTTTACGAAGCCCAGACAAAGAAGGAATGGCGTCGCGAGGCGAACCGTAATGGCGGAAAGTTCACGTTGGCTTTGGAAGACGGGGAAGTTGAGGAAATCAAGTTGTCGGAAAAGGCTCTTGACGAGGCTCTCCTACTTGACGAAGACTATCAGAATCTCTGTATTGCGTATATTGACGCTCAGAAGAATTTCAGCGTCCTTGACGCACTTCAGTGGGCGGTTCAGGACAAGTCTAAGAAACTGAACAACCTCCTCAAACCTGTCACCCCAACGGAGTTCCTCGGGGAATTGGTAGAGGGTAAAGTAAACAGTTTCTTCATCAAGAAAGCAGGGTTCAAATAAATTTTTCGAAGAATTTTCGGGGAACTTCTTTGATAATTCGAATGATTCCATTACCTTTGTATCATCAAATTTAAGTTAAACATTCAAATAATTAGAATTATGGCAAAGAAAACAGTTCAATCCAGCGCAGTAGAAGAGTTCAAAGGTTACATTAAAGTCACAGACGGATTCTACCTGAAACCAGTTGAAAGTCACGCATCAAGTTATGACGTTTACCAATTAAAGAAGTCTGACAGTCCTCGCCATCCTAATGGTAAAATGGACGACATGGCTTATGGTTGTACGCTCCCGAGAGCATTGCAGTTAATCGCCAACAAGTGTGCCGGACAAGAGGCTGAGGACATCATCGAACTGATGGAATCTATTAAGAGTTACGAACAGAAGTTTCTCGAAGACGTTACACGAATAGTGAAGGAAAACAGATAATTATCAACATTTTAAAAATTTAGTATTATGCCATTAGACAGAAGTAAATGGAAGGCAGCACCGCTCTCAACTGTTAGTGAGACGGTACAGCAAACAAAGCAGTATGACACGTATTTTGGTGGTAAAGTCGAGTATGCTCAGTTCTGGAAACAAAGAGACGGTATCACCGTGAAACGTGTTCTTCCGGCACACGAACCAGGAGACTCTCCCTACGTGCCTATGCTGACAGCGATGCTCAAGTGTGAAGTCGACGAAAAGGACAAGGAAGGAAAAGTTATCGGGAAGAAAATTTCAAACAAGAAAATCTTCTTGGCGACGCTTCACGGTGGTTATCCGTACGACATCATCGAAGAGTACATCAAGCGTGTCTACGAACAGGCTGAACAGTTCCAGGACAAAGAAGAACGTGCTCGCTTCCTGAACCCAATTGCGGGTTATCGTATGGGTGGAAAGAACGGTACGTGGGTTCCGGGAATTCGTCCTCAATTGGAATACGTGTATTATGCTTTCATTGAAGGAAAGATTTACCGTGACAGCCTGAAACCGAAACAGATGGAAGCACTGAATAAAGAGTCTGCCGACCTGTGTGCTCAGAACGACACGGCTGCGATAGATATGTTCAGCGACCCGTCAACTGGCTTCCCTATTCAGTGGAGCCGTGGTAAAGACGAGAATAACAAGACCGTTGAAACGCTCAAGTCGTTACCGCTGAAAGTAGGACAGACATGGGAAGACTACTTTGAGAAGAACGCTGTTTCCGACAAGGTTCTTGAGGAACTTGAGGGACTACCCAGTCTTCAGAAGTTGTATGTTGACTGTTACGGCAAACGTGACTTCGACTATGCACTTGATGGTTTGAAACGCTTCGATGACGCCAATTCTTACAAAATCTTTGCTCAGGATGACTTCCTTGACATGGTAGAGGAACTCCAGAACATGATTGAAGAGAAGACAGGCGAAAAACCGTCTGGTGCGGATGACCTACCTTTCGGTCCGAGTGAAGAGGAACAGAAGCCTGCAGCACCTGCGGCTCCGGCTGCTAAGAAAGCAACCCCTGCGGCAGAGGCTCCAGCGAAAAAGGCTGTTACAAAGAAGAAAGCCGAACCCACACCCGAAGAGAAACTGAAAGTTGTGAACGAAGAGTTCATTCGCCAGTACGGTGAAGGATACGAGGAACTCGACCTCGAGGGTGCTGAATTGGAAGAAGCTTATCAGTTGGCTCTGAAACACGAAGACCTCGGATACGATATTGAACACGTTCCCGGATGGGATGGTTCTGATGACGGTGATTCCGATGGTGGTGAAGAGTACGCTGGGGACAATGACGGTGGTGATGAACCCGACCCCGAACCTGAAGATGAAACTCCCGCTCCTACTCCAGGAGTAAGACCTGCTTCGGACGCTGGTAGTTCATCTGGTCAAAGTGCGATAGACCGTATCCGTGCTATGCACAACAAAAAGAAGTAAACAATGAGTAATCAGAGTGAGAGTCCAAGCGTTATACACTTGGACTTTCATTTTAAATAATTTCGACAATGAGGAAAGAACCTATCGCAATAATAAGTACAGATAAACATCTTCAAGAGGCGAATGCGCTTGAACTGTTGGATATAGCCGAACAGGAAATTGCGTTGGCTCAGGAACAGGGGGTTGATACTGTAATATGGCTTGGGGATATTTTCGACTCACGATTAAGCCAACGACAAGAACTTCTCACTTGTCTAACAGAGATGATAGAACTGTATCATGAACATGGTATCACGTTGCTCTGTATTCCCGGAAATCATGATAAGACTGATTATGAGTCAGACGAAAGTTTCTTGACAGCGTATAAGTACCATCCAGGATTCAACCTGTATGAGACTCCTACCTGTATAGACCTGAAAGGGGTTGAGTGCCACTTCTTGCCATTCTACGCACAGGACGTATGGTTGGAGAAGTTCGCTGAACTACCTACTCCGAAAAGTAAGACATCAATCCTGTTCAGCCATACAGCCGTACAGGGTTCTATCAATAATGATGGGAAGGTCGTGAATAACAAGATTCCGTTGAAACTGTTCTCGAAGTACGGAAAGGTCATGCTGGGGCACTATCATGACGCTCAGCAGCCAGGAGCCAACGTGTTTCACCTACCGAGTACCCGTCAGAATAACTTCGGGGAAGATGAGGAGAAGGGATTTACGGTATTGTACAGCGATACGTCCTTCGAGTTCGTAAAGGCTCAATTTGTTCCGTATAAGGAAATAAAAGTTGATGTCCTTAAGACCTCAAAGGAAGAGATATTAAAACTCGCTAAAACGAACACAGATGGCGTCAACGTTCGGATAACGCTTGTGGGAGACCAACAGGCTGTTAAGGCTGTCAACAAAAAAGTCTTCACCGAACACGGTATCTCAGTGAAAGCAAAGTACACGGACGTTGAAGTCACGGAGGCTGAGGAAGCCGAAGTGGTTCAGGAACTGTCCGGAACAGATATAGCCGAAAAGTTCAAAGCATTTTGCGATGAAAAAGGCTACGAATATGATGAAGGATATAAACTATTAAAAGAAGTAATGCAATGGCAGGAGTAGAAGATTTGGTGAGCTCCCTACAAAAGAAGTTCGGCAAAGAAGTTGTGGCGGGAAACAATACTCAAGGAGTAGAGTTCGTATCGTCAGGAAGCCTGTCGCTCGACTTGGCACTTGGTGGCGGTTATGCGATGGGTCGTATCATTGAATTGCGTGGCTACGAGTCTTCGGGAAAGACTACGTTGGCTCTGACAGCCTGTAAGAACATACAGGAACAGACGGGCAAAGCGGTTCTCTACATAGACCGTGAGAACGCAATTGACATGGATTATGTAGAAGCATTGGGGGTGAACATATCTCCGGAGATGTTTATTCTGTGCCAGCCAGGAGTTGCGGAAGAATGTTTCGAAATCATGAGAGAGGCTGTTAAGTCGAAAGCAATCGGAGCAATCGTGATGGACTCGGTGGCGGCAATGTTTCCTAAATGTTATTTGGAAGCCGATGTGGGCGATGCTAAGATGGGTGTGCTGGCTCGGCTTATGGCTACGTGGCTTCCCGGATTGATTGGCGACATTAAACTGAACCAACAGTTGGTCATCTTCATCAATCAGTATCGTGACAAGATTGGCGTGGTGTACGGTTCACCGAAGACGACTCCGGGAGGAAAGGCTCTTGGCTTCTACTCTTCACAGGTGTTGGACATTGCGAAGTCGGGTACAGTTGGAGACCGTGGCGAAGAAACCGCTAACCACATCAAGGTGAAAGTTGAGAAGAATAAGGTTGCGCCTCCGTTCAGGAAAGCCGAGTTCGATATTCGCTTCGGTGAGGGAATTGATAAGGCTTCGGAACTGTTACTCGTAGGAGTTGAACGGGGAATTATTGAAAAGGCTGGCTCGTTCTTTAAGTACAAAGGAAAGACGCTGGCACAGGGTCAAGAAAAGGCTCGTGAGATAATTTCAAACGACATTGACCTTGCGGAAGAAATCGAAGAACAAATCATGAAAACAATTTAGTATGGAACTCACCTATTTGCGTTTGAAGAATTTCCTGTCATTCAAGGAACTGAAACATAAGTTCGTGAATGAGCCTGTCTTAATCAAGGGAAAGAACCTGACGGAGATAGAGTCAAAGGAAACGAACGGAGCAGGGAAGAGTACGATGGAAGCAGGGATTGCGTATGCAATCCTTGCTAACTCGCTCAAGAAACAAACACTTGACAGGGACTTAATCCTGTGGGGTGAAGAAGAAGCGGACATCTGGCTTGACATCTACTGCCCGATACGGAAAGAAACGCTGAATATACATAGAACCCTG
>ENA-UOJR01000298-UOJR01000298.1-human-gut-metagenome-genome-assembly--contig:-C115P-NODE-298-length-74037-cov-10.179611_pt1 | contig 74037 bp, 50 predicted proteins | sample MGYA00242354_ERZ723901 | MGnify/ENA metagenome assembly ERZ723901
GAGGCCCTTATATCACCGTCATGAATGACGGTGTTTTACGGGCCCTGTTGATAAATTTCCTCACGTATTAAAGGGATGAGGCAAAAAACGTTGTGTCCACAACACGACAGTGAGGTCTTAGGGGCTATTTTTTTCTAAGATGTTTTCCTTATTGCATACGGCGATTTTTAGCCCCGTATCGCCTTTATGAAGCCCCCTTTGTTGCACATTTATACATCCATAAGGGTTGGTATTTACTTGTCTTGCCTGACGACTTCTTCTGGTTATTAGCGAACAGATCTCAAGGACGCCAGGACATTTTGAAAATTTTGCATTACAGCTGCCGGATTCCCCGAATTGAATAAAACAGCAAAGACTACCCCTAAAGGATTAGTCCGTTCAGTCTAAAAACAGGGGTTACCCTTAATATGAATATCTTATTTGTGCCTTTCTAACCTTAAATTAACCTGAAGGTGGGGAAAGGTATTGCCTTTGCATTCCTTGTTCCCATTTCACACCTACCGAGGCCTAGATATTCGGAGCAATTTAATTATTCGAAAAACCTCTGCCTCACCTGGAGAAGATATGTTACGAGAGACACGAAAAACAGCGATAGGCTTAGGCCTTGCAGCTGCTATGGCGACATCATGTGTCTATGCAGCGGACGGTCAGCCCCTTCCGACACCTAAGGTTAATGAGATTACCCAGAAAGTATGGGCCAATCCTGACCTGACGGAACCGACCAAGGGCATCCGCACCCTGCAGGACTACATCGTCCAAGAAAAAGAACTTTGGGACTTTTTATTCCAGAATCATCCCATCTTTGCTACTTACGGAAAAGACGGACGAGTGATCGGTACACCGGTTATCTCTACCCGCGGCTCTGAATACCTTGGTGAAGGCAATGCTCAGAAGTACTCCGCTCATCAGGAGGGCAACCGTCCGATGGCCTCTCAATACCGTTTGGGCCAGCGCTCCATTCTTGACTTCCCCAACAAGTTTGTGGGACCGGAAAAATGCGGCGAATGCCACGCGATTCAGTACGAACAGTGGAAGCGTTCCCGTCATGCCAAGACGGTTCGTTTCCCTGGCGAACATCCTGAAGTCGATAACGACCTGAAGAAGAAACTGTACGGTTCTGAGGCCTCTATTCTTCCTGACGGTATTACGGCTGACGTGATTTACGCCACCATCGGTACACCGCGTACCAAATACGGCTACATCGACGGATGGCTCGTTCGCGGTTCCTACCACGTTCGTGACGGTTTGCTCAAAGACGGCACCGGTAAGGTTGTTGCCGGCGGCAACCAGTTCTCCCGCGGCTGGGCAGAATGGCTGACACCTGAAAAAGCGAAAGAAATTCAGAAATTGATCCCTGACTTCCCGACAGAACTCAGCCAGTTCGGACCTTCCGCCTCTCACCAGTGGGGTATGACATCCTACGGTTCTACTTATGAAGGCAAACTTCTGTTCCAGGCTGCTTCCTCTTACTGCGAAGTCTGTCACGCCTTCAAGTTTGACTTTAAGGATAAGAAGGAATTCTTCGCTGCCCTGGGCAACCCGAAAGAACTCCAGAAACACACAATCTCCCGCGGTATCGCTTGTGAAGAATGCCATGGAGAAGGCGGACACTTGGTTGGCAACACCAACAACATGAGCACAAACTGCGACCGCTGCCATCAGCGCTTGAACTTCATCGAAGACGAAGTTGATCGTCCCGATGCTAAGGGTAAGCTTGAAAAGGCATTCAACGCTAAGACGAAGTCTTCTTGCCCGTCCTGCGGTACAGAAGGCGCTCAGCTCTTCATGTCGAAGCACTATGAAAAGGGCATGCGCTGCGTTACCTGCCACGACCCGCATGAGGTTACCAGCAACGACTGGACTTCCGGAGTAACACGTCCCGCAATTCGTAAGAACTGCCAAGACTGCCATACGACACAGGCTCAGATGGTTGCGAATGCCGACACCCACAGCAAGGTCGACTGCATCGCCTGCCATATGCCGTTCACGATGAGCTGCGAAAACTTCACAGCTATTCAGCGTCCTGACATGGCCGGTTTTGACGCCGTCCGTCGTTCTCACCTCTTCAAGATCATGGTCGATCCTGACAAGAAGATGATGAACCCGGGTCCGGGCCAGTCTCGTGCTTCCAACTCTAAGGGCTGGAGAATCTCCAGAGACGAAGAAGGTCACGGTTACGTTGACTTAATGTGGAGCTGCGCACGTACATCCATCGCCGACTTTACGGTTGTCGAAGGCAAAGGCTGCCACAGCCCGTTCCAGTCTGAACTCGATCAGGGCCTGATCTATCAGGACCAGAAAGAGATCTACGGCGAAGTCATGAAGTGGCAGAACCCGATTAAGGAAGGCCACCAGAAGAACGTCGAAGCTCTGACTCGTATCAACAAGCTGCTTGAAGTCACCAAACTCACGCCTGAACAGAGAACGGAAGCCATGCTTCTTATCGACAAGGCCGGCGAAATCATCAAACAGGTCCAGGACGACGGTTCTTGGGGTGTGCATGCCTTCAACTACACGAAACAGCGTGTTGAGACGGCACAAGCCTACCTGACCAAGGCTCAGTCCATTATCGATCAGGGCGGTTACAAGGCTGTAAAAGCAACGAAGTAACCACAAAGATTAGTGTCACGTAAACTTCGGGTCTTCGGGCCCGAAGTGAAAGCAGAGAAGTAAGAATGAAAAGCAAAATACTCCAAGCCGCGATGATTTCGTTTCTGTGTCTTTACCCGCAAATCAACTTTGCGGGCGGAGGCGGAGAACCGGTCGAAGCGCCTGTCTATGACGAACTCCTAAACCAGATCTCTATGCGCGAAGCTGAGATGCTCTGGCAAGCCGGAATTCCTTTCTACGACGTGAATACGCTTGAAGTATGGACTCAGGGCTACATCCCGGGCGCTAAGTTCTTCAACGTCCGCAACTGGAAAAAACTTCTTCCCGAAAACAAAGACCAAACGATGGTGTTCTACTGCGTGAACAAACTTTGCACGGCTAGCGAAATGGCTGCCCGCGAAGTCATGAAGCTTGGTTACACCGACGTGCGTCAGATGCCGGACGGCATTGAGGGCTGGAAGCTTTCCGGACGCAAGGTTGAAAGACCTTAAAGAAATTTCATTCCGTTTGAATCAAATCAACCCCATTTAAAAGTATCACTATGTCGATTCTCAAAAAAACTATGTTGTCAGTCGCGTTGACCTTCGTTTTCGTCGGTTCAGCCCTTGCACAGGACATGACACCGGAGGCCAAAGAGTCTTACAGCTTAGGAGCTTCGCTTGGAAATTATCTTTCCTCTCAGGCCTTCAAACAGTCTGAGCTTGGCGCACCCGTTAACATGGACCTGGTTGTGGAGGGCTTAATGGATGCTCTGAAGAATAAGAGCAAGTTAAGCGAGGAAGAAATCGTGACTTCGCTCAACACCAGAGCTGAAAAGCTGAACCAGCTCCATGAGGCAAAGGTCAAGGAAGTCAAGGAAAAGAATCGAGCCGAAAGTCTTGCTTACCTTGAGAAAAACAAAAAGAAGAAGGGCGTTAAGGTCCTGGCTTCCGGAGTTCAGTATGAAGAGCTGAAAGCCGGTACCGGTCCCTCCCCGAAAGAAGAAGACGTAGTGACGATGGTTTACGTCGGAAAACTGGTTAACGGCACGCCTTTTACGAATGCAGAAGGAACACCTGCTGAAGAAAAAGACGTCGTCATGACCCTGATTCCCGGCTTTAAGGAAGGTTTGTCTCAGATGAAAGAGGGCGGCAAGGCCGTTTTCGTTATCCCGGCTGATAAGGGTTACGGTGAAAACGGAGCCGGTCCGGTTCCGCCCGAATCTGCTCTCATTTTTGAAGTGACACTCAAAAAAGTTGAAAAACCGGGTGCTAACAAAGAATCTAACCAGGCAATGCCGGCAGGACATCCTCCGATGAACGGAAGTCGTCCTAAAATGGCGTGGCCTCACAGTTAATTCTTAAGCAAAGGGAGTTTTAATGATGATCGGATTGGCTGCATCCATCGCTATCGTGGTTTTCTTAGTGTGTATCGTTTTTATCGTTTACGCATTGAGAAGCCGTGCAGCACGCAGCCACATCTCAATCCTTTCACTGATTATTCTTCTTCTCATCGGTTCGTCGTTGGGTGTGTACGCTTCTGTGGGCCGCTTTTCCGATTGGGAAAGGGCTCAGGTGGACAACACCAAAGATCATCGTCTCGCGGCCAAGATCACTCAGGCCCGCAGAGTTGCGATGAATAAACCTCGCAGTGTGGAAGCCCGCAGAGATCTTGCCGGACTTTACATGCAGGGAGGGCTCTTTGGCGAGAGCGCAAAAACATTGGATGAAGCTTTAACAATTACCGGACCGAATGCCGGATTGTATGGAGACAAGGCCAGGGCGCTCTATTACCGAGATCATCGTCAGATGACACCGGAAGTGAAGCTCACGCTTGAAAAAGCGTTAAGTCTGAATCCAACGGAAGCCTCTTCAAGAATGCTGCTTGCGGAACACGCCTTTAGGAATAAAGACTACGCAGCGGCGATCAGTGAATGGGAAACAATCATTAAAGCGCACAGTGCTCCGGAGCGCGAAGCGGCAATCCAGCGTGCGATTGCTAACGCTCGGGAGAAGTTAGCCCAGTCAAAATAAATTAGCGACAGACGAATAGTCTGTTTTGGAGAATCACCGTGAGTGCAAACATCGACAGAAGAACATTTCTAGCCGGTACAACCGCGGGTTCCTTAGTTTTGTTATCGCTCGGAGGCTGCAATAAGCCCGACGAGAACAAAGGCGCAATAAAAACGAGCGCAGGATCTGATTCTGGCCAAGCTAAGCCGCATTACGCGATGGTCTTTGACCAAAACAAGTGTATCGGCTGCGGCTTGTGCAAAGAAGCCTGCAACGAAACCAACAAATTGCCCAAGGGAGTTTCGCGCTTAGTGCTCGAACGTCAGACGACTCATGTTCCGGGAACTGCGTGTCCGATTTGCGGAAAACTCGAAGGCTGCGACTGCGAGCGCGTATACGTTCGTGTCTCTTGTCAGCAGTGCCAGGACGCCCCGTGCGTTCGTGTCTGCCCGACAGGTGCAGCACATCGAGACCCGAAGACCGGTATCGTGACGATGGATCCGGACCGCTGCGTCGGCTGCAAGTACTGCATTGCCGCTTGTCCTTACAACGTTCGATACATCAACTCGGAAACAAAAGTGGCGGACAACTGCGACTTTTGCCTGAAGACCAAATTAGCAAACGGAGAAGAACCCGCCTGCGTACAAGCCTGCCGGCACGGCGCCTTGTATTTCGGCGACGTCAATGATCCGCAAAGCATCATCAGCCGTCTGCTTCGTGTCAAAGACACGGTTCGTATCCGTCCGCATTTGGGTACGGAGCCTAGCCTCAGATACGTCACCGTTCAGAAAGAAGGAGTCTGATCATGTTGGACTTTACTATTGGTCTTACCGAGGGTGTTGCCTGGCCTTGGCCGATTGCCGTGTATCTGTTCTTAGCCGGTATTTCCGGAGGGGCGGTTGCCGTTGCGATCTGTGTGAACCTTTTCAGAGGCGTTCACCTCAACACACCCATCATGAAGGCGGCGACTTTGATCGGTTTTATTACGATCGTTCTCGGCATGATCTGCTTGGTGCTGGACCTGACCAATCCGCTCTTCTTCTGGCGAATTCTGGTTTATTACAACCCGACTTCCGTCATGAGCATCGGCGTGATGGCGCTTCTGTTCTATATACCGCTCGTTTTCGTGCTGATGTGCGTTGCGCTTCAGCAGGAAATTACGTCCGTGAGCTGGCTTAAGTGGCTTGACCCGATCATCAGCTTCTTTGCCAAATTCAGAGTGGCTTTGGACTGGATCGTTCTTATCCTTGCGATTGCGATCTGTGCCTACACCGGCTTCCTGATTTCGGCTCTGATCCGCTTCCCGCTGATCAACACTGCTGTCCTTCCGGCCTTGTTCGTCGCCTCCGGTTTCTCTGCCGGCTGTGCAGCGACAAAAGTTTTGGCCGCTTGGCTCTTCGGTGCCGATCGTCACGGCTCCGATCTGCATGTTCTTCATGCGGCTGAATGGCCGATCATGGCGGTTGAAGCTCTCTGCCTGCTGATGATCATCATCGCTTTGGTCAGCGGAAACGCCGCTGCTCAGGCTGCCTTTGCTGCCTTTACAACCGGAATGTGGGCTCAGGTTTTCTGGGTCGGTGCAGTCGGTATCGGTTTCCTGATTCCATTGGCGCTGAGCTTCTTCGGAAGCAAGGCATTCCGTACTGGAGCTACTGCTTTTTATACCTCCGGTTTGGCCGCAATCTGTGGAATGATGTGTCTGCGTTTATTCATTATTTACGCCGGCCAGATCAACTCCATCTAAACTGTTGAGAGTGCTCCGAGAGTTTTTTTCGGAGCACTTTTCTTACTTCTCAGAAGACCGGCAGAAAGCCGGCAGCTTTAATCCTCAGGAATCCCCCGCTATGAAGAAGTTAATTCAAGTCGTCTGCGCGTTCGCAGCCGCCGCTCTCCTTGCCGGATGCAGCGGAAAAAGTGAAGATCAAATTCCAGGCCCCGTCGCATTTGATAAGCACGATCGCTGCCATATCTGCGGCATGGTTATTCTTAATTATCCCGGTGCCAAAGCCCAGGTTTTTGTAAAGGGAGAAAAAGAGCCGCTGAAGTTTTGCTCAGTCAAGGACGGTTTTGTCTATGTTCTGCAGCCGGAGAATGCAAAACGAACCGTGGCTTTTTGGGTTTCCGACTTCGGCAATAAAAAAGATATTCCGCTGCATGAAAAGATGCTGACGGCAGAGAAAGCTTTCTTTAACGCCGGATCGGACGTTCGCGGAGCGATGGGGAAATCGATTCTCCCTTTTGCTACCAAGGGAGAAGTTGAAGCCTTTACAAAAGAACACGGCGGAAAGATTGTGAACTATTCCGAAGTGAATCTTGAGCTTTTGAAGTCCCTCAAAGGTCACTAAGCATGAGAAAAGTGCCTTTTCTGTTTCTTTTGTTCTTACCGCTCTTCTGCAGCGCGGCGCAATGGGATGTGACGACGTCTCAGGAGCTTCACAATGCACTATTAAGAGCGGCAGCCGGAGACGAAATTGTGATGTCTCCGGGAACCTACGAAGGCACTTTTTCAATCTCAACAAAGCTTTCTCTTCGAGGAAGCAAAGATACGGTTATCGACGCCGGTGGAATGGGCAGCTGCTTGGAAATCAGGGCGTCAGGAGTTAGGGTTTCGGATCTGACGCTTAAAAATTACGGCGCAGATCTCTATGAACGAAACAGCGGCGTTTTAATCAATGAAGGCTCGAAAGATATTGTTCTAAACGGCCTCAAAATCGTAGGTACCGGATTCGGAATTCGAGCCGATAAATCAGAAAAAATTCTCATTGAAGGCTGCGAAATTCGCGGCAACAAAAGAAAACACGTCTTAGACCGCGGGGACGGCGTTTATTTCAATTATGTGAAGGACGCTGTACTGCAAAACAATAAAGTCCTCTACACAAGAGACGGCTTTTATTTTGAAAACACCGATCGAACGCAAAGCAGCGCCAATTACTTTGCGGCACTCCAATACGGCATCCATTACATGTACACGCGCGGAGATTCCGCCTGGAACAATGAAGCAGAGGCTTGTATTGGCGGCTATGCACTGATGAGCTCTGAAAAAATTCGTTTGTTTGACAACCTTTCCAAGCGCACGGTGGAATTCGGTGTCCTGCTCAACGAAACAGATGCATCCGAAGTATCAAACAATCGGATTGAACGCGTAAAAAATCCTCGCGGTAAGCCTTCCTTAGACACGGAAGGGAAGGGCATTTTTATTTACGGCGGCGGCATCAATATCGTTGAAGGCAACAGTTTTGAAGCCTGCGAAATCGGTGCTGGTGTAGCTATGGGCGGTGAAGGGACCGTTCTTCATAACAACCGCTTCATTGGCAATCGTCTTCAGGTCAGATACATCGGCTCCTCGTCTGTAGAGTGGAGCAGGGACGGTGTCGGCAACTTTTGGAGCAATTATCAAGGCTGGGATTTAAATCAAGACGGTGTTGGAGACGTTCCTTACCAGCCGAATGATTCATTGGATCGGTTATTTTGGCTTTATCCGCAAAGCCGCTTTCTGATGGACAGCCCTCTTGTTGTTCTTCTGAGGTTTATCACCGCACAGTTTCAGTTGGATCGAGGCAAAGGCATCGTCGATTCCCATCCAATCATGCATGATCCTGTTTCGACGGAAAAAGGAACAATATGAATGCAGTCGAATGCCTGAATGTCTCTTTTAATCGAGGATCCCGGACGGTCCTTAATAATATTTCTTTTTCTGTTGCACAAGGCGAATTCGTCGCTTTGATAGGACATAACGGTGCCGGGAAATCAACCCTTATCAAGCTCTGCCTTGGACTGATTACCCCTGAAATGGGAAAAGTTAAGATCTTAGGCGGAAAGCCCGGAGCCTCTCCTATCTCAGTCGGTTATTTGCCTGAGAATGTGAGTTTCTACGACGGAATGACGATCCAAGAAAATCTCAATTACTTTGCGGATCTGAAAAACATTTCACGTCAAAGGGCAGACGAATTAATCGAATCTCTCGGCCTTACAGCAGTTGCCGGGCAAAAAGTCGGTCAGTGTTCCAAAGGTCAGCGCCAGAGACTAGGGTTGGCTCAAGCGCTTTTAGCACGGCCCAAGCTTTTGTTTTTAGATGAGCCGACAGTTGGACTGGATCCCACAGCTTCTGACTTTATGTATCAGGAACTTTTAAAGCTTAAAAGCGGTGGGTGTTCGGTCGTCGTTTGTACCCATGAGCTCATGTTAATTGAAGGTTTTGCGGATCGAATCGTCATGCTTGTCGGAGGGCAAAAAGCAATAGACGGCTCGATTCGCAGCTTAAGCGAACAGATGGGGTTGCCTTTTGAGCTTATTTCTCCTGAAGCGGCGAACGCGGCGAAACAGGACGAATTCCTTCGCTCTTCCCTAACTGAAGGACGCCTGTTCTGCAAGGGGTCTGAATTAGCGCAGAAACTGATGTATTTAGAGAAAAAATACGGCATTACCGGGGTAGGAGTTAAGAATCCGTCACTGATGGATATATACAAGGCAGCACTGAAGGAGCTGGAAGAGTGAAAGGTTTTTTATCGAGTGTCCGTATCGTTGCCTTCAAAGAGTTCGAGGACTGCTGGAGAAACTTGTGGCTGATTGTTGGATCAGCGCTTTTTGCTTTTCTCTCTCTGGCTGTGGTCTTCGGAACGGCAGCCATCGGCGGTGATTTTTCTTTTCGTCCGCTGGAAGCCGTGATGACATCGGTTGTCACGCTGGGCGTTTTCTTGATTCCGTTAATTGCAATTTTGATTTCCTATGACGCTTTTGTCGGAGAGCAGGAGCATGGGACGCTAATCCTTCTGTTAACTTACCCGCTGAGCCGAACGGCTCTTTTAACCGGTAAACTCTTCGGACAAAGTGCTGCACTCGGTATCTGTCTTCTCCTAGGTTTTTCCGTTTTGCCGCTTCTGGCGGTATTAAATGTTCTGCCTTACAACCTCGCAAGACTCAGTCTTTTGACAGCGGCCTTGATTTTTTCCGGCTGGCTTTTGGGTTTACTTTTTATCCTGATTTCATTGACTGTTAGCTTGTTGGCAAAGAACAAAGCCCGCGCTTTAGGCGCTTTGCTTTCTATTTGGCTGCTTTCGGTTCTTTTTTACGACTTAGGCCTTTTGATTATTACGATTGCCTTCGAGCATCGGATTACAAACGAATTCCTGAACATCTGCGTGGCGGCTAATCCGGCAAGTGCCTTTCGTATTTTTAACCAACAACTGCTTGAGAATTCGAATATTAACCTTCAAACTGCGTGGCTTGGGGTATATTTGTGCCTGTGGTCATCGGTCTTGTTTGTTCTTGGCCGCTTTATTTTGAATAAAAGAACTTTCTAATCAAAGGTTTTTAACGAAGGGCGCTCTTCCGTGCAGGCAGAAATCAGTCATTTTGTTCTTATTGCCGCTGCGTTATGTGCAGTGTTTTTGTCTATGCCGACTCTGTTGGGGTCTAAAAGCAGAGCACCGCTTTTCGTTAATCTTTGGAAGCCGGCGTTAGGCATTACCTTCGCAGGTCTGACCTTCGCTCTCCTCATGCTGATTTGGGCATTCCTTACGAATGATTTTTCGATTGCCTACGTCGCAAATAATTCCAATACGAAGCTCGACCCGATTTACAAGATCTCTGCGGTGTGGGGGAGCCATGAAGGCTCAATGCTCTTATGGATATGGACGATTACAGTTTGGGCTTCGCTATTTGCGGTTTTCTCCCGAGACGATGAGCTATTTAAATCTCGAGTGCTGGGTATTTTGCTCGGTGTTACAGGACTTATCTGTTTATTTCTAATTTTCACTTCGAATCCTTTTGAACGCCTGCTCCCCTTGGTTCCTCCGGAGGGAAAAGATCTAAATCCGATTCTTCAGGATATCGGGATGATTCTTCATCCGCCGATGCTTTTCTTGGGATATGCAGGCACTGTCTTGTGCTTTGCGTTTGGATTAGGCGCTTTAATAGAAGGAAAGGTGAGACTGGAATCTCTTCGCGGCCTCACGACTATTTCTGTGATTGCGTGGCTTTTCCTTACTGCAGGAAACGTTTTAGGTTCTTGGTGGGCCTATAACGAATTAGGCTGGGGAGGATGGTGGTTCTGGGATCCGGTTGAGAACTCCTCTTTTGTTCCTTGGCTCCTTCTGACAGCGCAGCTTCACGCATTGGTGCTCCTTCGTTTTCGCGCCCATCTTACTAAGACGGTTTTATTCTTCTGCATCGTCTCTTTTGCGGTTTGTTTACTCGGAACATTCATTGTGCGTTCGGGCGTCATTCAGTCGGTGCATGCGTTTGCTTCCGATCCGAACCGCGGTACATTCCTGCTTGTAACTTCTCTGTTAATGGTCGTCCCTGCATTATTTCTATTCATGGTTCGGGCGCCTAAATTTGAGAGTGCAAAACAGATCTCCGGTATTGAAGATATCTCTTTAGTATTGGCTGTACTGCTGCTTGCTGTCACTGCCGTTTGTGTTTTATTCGGGACGCTTTATCCGCTGGTCCATGAGGCCCTTGGGAAAGGATCTCTTTCTGTAGGTGCGCCGTACTTCAATTCAATCTTTGCACCCATGGCGATTTTGGCAGCGCTGATGATCGGTTCCGTCCAGATGAGAAATTCTCCGATGTGGACTTGGGCTGCCGCTTTCTTCGTTTCTGCTCTGGCTGCAATTTATTTCGGCTTTTTCACGGAAGCAAAATCTTCTGTTTACACAACAGCCGGTGTGTTTAGTGCACTGTGGATTATTTGCTCTTTTGCTGCTTCCCTGATTTCCAAGAAAAACAAGAACTTCTTTGCCCTTATCGCCCACTTTGGCATTGCCGTAAGCATTATCGGTGTTGTCGGAGATACGCAATACACACAAGAAGCGGTTGTAAGAATGGGACCGGGACAAGGTCGCCCGCTGGGAGACGTTATCTTCGTGTATGAAGAAACCCGCAAGGTGGATACCAATTCTTTCTTTGCTGACGAAGGCAAGGTTCTTGTGCTTAATAAAAATGAAGCCGTTATCGACGAACTTCATCCCCAGCGTCAAACCTATAAATCCAATGGTATGGAAATGACGGCTGCCGGCATTTCACACGGATTCTTCAGAGACTTTTACGTTTCGATGGGAAACCGATTAAGCAGCGATGAGTTTTTGGTGCGCCTCAGTATTCGTCCTTTGGTAAGCTGGATTTGGATCGGAGGCCTCATCATGCTTATATCTGCGGTCTTTTCTTCCGCTTGGCGCAGACGACAATGGAGTAATTCATGAAATTAGCGCTTAGACTAATTCTGTGTTTTTTTATTGCTTTCAGCACTGCATCGGCAGCATTTGCTGCGCCCTCCATTCGCGATCAAGCGATTGGGATTTCCAAAGAACTGCGGGATCCAGGAGCGGTGAATCAGTCGCTGTATGAATCCAATGCACCTCAGGCGGCAGAACTGAAAGCAAAGATTTATCAATTATTGGAAAACGGCCAAACGCGAGAAGACATTCTGGATTACTTTGCCGCCCGCTACGGAAAGCAAATCCGATACGATCCGCCGGTCGATCCCTGGACCTCTGCGCTTTGGGTGGTTCCCGCCGCACTTTTTTCCGGATTGCTGCTGACAGCATTATTCCTCATCCTCAGACGTAAAAAGGAGAGTCATTAATGAACTTTACGTTCAAAGTTTTAGTTGCCGCTGCCGTTTTTGCAACATCTTTTGCCGTCGGCGCTCAAACTATTTTTTCTACTAACGGCTACAGCACCGGAGAGCCGCTTGAAAAACCGATGGTGATGAAGCCGTTCGTTGAATTTTCTAAGGCTCGTCAGCTGCCGGCACTCAGAATTTTTACGCTGGAAGGCGAAAAGGTAGATTTATCTAAATATCAAGGAAAGCTTCTTATTTTGAATGTTTGGGGAACGTGGTGCACACCCTGCATCAGAGAAATTCCGCAGCTCATCGACCTTCAAAAACAGTTAACGGGCTCAAACATTGAAATCGTCGGCGTTGCTGTCGATAAAAGCGTCGCAGGAATTCCTAAATTCTTGGCCAAGCATAAGATGTCGGAATTTAATACTTGGTCAGACCCGACGGAATCCATGGAAGATGTGATGCCGCTTGAAGTCGTTCCGACAAACTACATTATTGACGGAGCCGGAAATCTCGTCGGTTACCTGCCGGGTTATTTGCCGTGGGACGATAAAGATGTGATGCCGTTCCTGAAAAAACTCGCACAAAAGTACGCTCATCCGAAAACTAATTAATCAGTTGTGTGCCGAAACGAAATGTTGTTTCGGCATCTAAGACAATTATCTTATTTTTGTCTGAATTCCAAAAAATTAGAATTAGACGGTCCGACTCTAAAAAGAGTGATTGATGTGTAAACATGCCGATTTCTAAAAGATCTCCTCGGAAATAGAATTCAGGCTCCCTATCGGACCGGCGACATATAAAAATGACTTTTTGGCCAGAAATATTTAACCGAATCAAAATGAGATGGCTTCTTCTCATTTTGTGCGGGTTAATTTCTGCTTACGGACAAGCCTCCGAACTAAAGAGTCTTTTGCCGCCCGTGCGACTTGCGGTTGTGAATTCTTTTGGTTCAAATCTCTCAGTCCGCTATTTCAACGATACGGTAAATGCGATTGCCCGGGACGTAGCACCTAGAAGGCTTGTCGTTCAATTTTATGATCAGGAAGTTTTTCTGCAGGCGGCGCAGGTTAAAGGCTTTGACCTCGCGATTGCATCAAGCGGACTGACGGCCCTCATGACCGATGCGAGCAGTGCTTCTGCGCTTCTTACCGTCATTAACAGTCGAACGCCGGATCCTAACCAAGCCAACGGCGGTGTCATCGTTGTGCGGAGTGACAGGGACGACATTAATTGCCTAGCAGACCTAAAAGGCAAGACAGTTGCAGTTTCTAGCACAAAAGCCTTTGCGGGATTCTTGGCCGTCATGGGAGAAATCCAATCCGAAGGTTTAAATCCAAATCGTCTCTTTAAATCGGTGACTGCAACGCACAAACCGATGACAGAGCTGGTCAAACAAGTTGTCAATAAAGAAGTCGAGGTCGCTTTCATTGCAAGCTGTCTGTTGGAAAACATGGAGGCTGACGGAGTAATTCCTAAAGGCTGTCTTAAAGTTGTCAACGAGAAAAAAGACGAAAACTTTTACTGCAAGCACTCTACAAGACTTTATCCGGGTTGGATACTTTCTGCGCAGCCGACGCTTGAATCCAAAACATTAAGAAAAATCATGGAGGCTTTGCTTCAGCTACCTCCCGGTAAGGAAGAGGGCTCTTACTGGACGGTAGCCACCGATTACGACCAAATGAATCTGCTTCTCCAGCGCATGGAAGTCAGATACTTGGAGGATAGAACAATCGGCTGGATGCTGAATTATTACCGCTGGTATTTCATTGTCGGATGCGGTGCGCTCCTGCTTATTATCCTTAATTGGGCTTATCTAGCCTTTGCTGTCAGACGCAAGACAGAACAGTTGCGTAAAAAGGTTGAAGAAAATCGCGAGTACGAACGTGAAAATCGCAAGATTACGGAGCGAATTGAAGCGTTAGAAAAAGCGAAATCTATCGGCATTATTTCCGCTATGGTTGCCCACGAACTCAAACAGCCGCTTGGTGCCATTAACAACTACTCAGAAGCGATTTTGAGGCAGCTTAAACGCGGTAAGAAACCAGCTGAAGAAATTTTGACGGAAGCCTTTTCGGAAATAAAATCCGAAAGCCAGAGAGCCTCGGATATTGTCGAATTTGTGAGAAATATTGGCCGTAAGGAACCTCGGGAGAGGAAATGCTTTGATCTAGAGGCGGCCGTCAGCCGTACGATACGACTCATGAAACGGCTTGGACGCCTCAACAGCAAATGTACACTCAGCGGCGCAAAGAACGTGCTTGTTTTTGCTGATCCGCTAAATGTTGATTTGGTTTTGATGAACTTGCTTAAGAATGCGGAAGAAGCGGTGAGGAATCAATCGAACGCGGAAATCAAAGTTGAAATTAAAAACGCTGGGGCAGATGCGCTCGTGATTATTGATGACAACGGTCCGAAAATGTCGGACGAACAGTTTGCCTCACTGCGTAACCTTGGGCAATCCAGCAAAAAAGACGGATTAGGCCTCGGACTCGCGATTGTTAGAGAGCTTCTTGAAGCTAACGGCGGTTCCCTGAAACTTGTCAGAATACCTGCCGGAGGACTTCGCTGCATTGCTTCCCTTCCCATAGCTTTGGAGGATAAAAATGGGCCTGGATAAGCTGCAAGAAAACGCAGTTGTTAGGATCATTGACGACGATGATTCCATGCGGAAATCATGGCGGTTTCTAATTGAAGGTGAAGGATGGGCGACCAAGTGTTACTCCTCAGCGCTTCGCTTTCTTGAAGAAGATGATCGAAGTGTACTGGGGTGCGCAATTCTTGACGTTCGAATGCCGGATATGAGTGGGATCGAACTGCAACGTGTGATGATGCTGCAAAAGAATGGGCTCCCCATCATTTTTGTGTCTGGACACGGTGATATCGACATGGCCGTGCAAGCCTTGAAAGACGGCGCAATGGATTTTCTTCCGAAACCTGTCAGCGCGGACCGCCTCTTGGCGGCCATTGAAAAGGCTGTGGCTAAGGATGTGGAGCGCCGTCAACAGACTCAGCTCAGGGACGAATACCGGCATGTTTTTGATACGCTAACTGCTCGTGAAAAAATGGTCGCAAAAAAAGTCGCAAGAGGACTGCTAAATAAACAAATTGCCGACGAGCTTCAGATTAGTGAAAAGACGGTTCAAGTTCATCGAGGAGCGGTTTGCCCCAAGCTCGGTGTAAAGAGCGCTGTCGGTGTTGCCAGTATCCTCAGTATTCTTCACGAAGAAGACTCCTCGTCTGAGGACATTCGATAGGTAACATCTAAAAAAATTGCTTCTTTGGCTTTTCATAGCAATGAGAACTTTCGGTTTGGTGGCTCAAAAATTTTGTCGTTTTCGCATCTTTTGAGCTAATCTATTTCGAAGAGTTAGATGGCGGTTTTTGAGAGGAGAAATTATGAAGGATCCATTTGGTTCTTCTTTGCTTATTTCTTCTTCTAATCTGGCAGTTCAGCCGCTTCAGCGTGTATTCCACAAAACGACCGCCTCCTACAAGTTTCTTTGGTTTTTAGCGATCCTGGACCTCGTTCGGGAAGCAGGCCAGGGCGTTGGTCCTATTAAACTTTCGATCGCCAAAATCTGCACAAGGATGGTTGCGAAATCTTGGATTCCGACTGAGAGATTTAAGTTGTCTTTCGGCCGATGGGACCAAATCACGACCATTATCGAAGCGCTAAAAAATCCGGAAAATGAATTTCCTTTTGATTCGCGGTACAAAGAGGCCGAAGCATTGCGCGCTTTAGAAGGTTTCTCTTGCGCGAAGCCGGAAAAATTCAAAAAGATTATTTTTTCTCCATTAGCTCGATACGTTCCTTATCGTTTTTTGAGCGTCTGGTTTCCTAGGGCTGTTGACTCTTTCAAAGAAGCCGTCGCTTTCAATTCAAAGAAGAATCCGTACTATTTCCCCGAAAATAGCTTGAGTTCTATCGAGATATCGGCAGAATGGCGGAAATATTTTTTGGAAAACTACGCGCTTCTCAAAGACTTTACGTATTGGAATTTTGCAGACTTCCTGCAAACACGAAATACAGCAGTCCCAGGCCTCGTTAAGAAGTTCGAGCTTCCCGAGAGCCGAATTAGTCTTGAAACTCAAAGAAAATTCTGGGCTCCTTTCCTAACATCTTCTCATTTGGCGAAAGATATTTTCGGGAATCAGCTCGACCCGAATAATTTTGCTTTGGATCACTTCTTACCGTGGACTTTTGTGGTTCATAACCAGATCTGGAATTTGACGCCAATGGATCGGAGTTTGAACTCATCTAAAAGTGATCAGATACCGCGTGATTCATATATCCGACCGCTTGCGCTGCAGCATAAAAACTTGGTTCGATACCATTTTTCCAAAGACAGAAAACGCTCAGAGGATTTCTTTACAGAGTATGAAAACTTCCTCGGCATAGAAATTGCGGACTTCCTTTCCGCTTCTGATGCTCAGGTGATTGAACTCTACCAAGAGCATCTTGATCCGTTACAACAGACCGCATTGAACATGGGCTTCCCGCTATGGCAGTAAATGTTAATAATCCATGCCTATTCTGCGAATTTCTCAAAAACAAGAAAATCGCTGCCGAAAATGATTTGGCTTTCGCTATTTTTGACGGCTTTCCCGTCAATCCCGGTCACGTGTTAGTCATTCCGAAAAGGCACGTCGCAAACTACTTTGAGCTGACTAGCGCCGAAGTTTTAGCGATCAATGGGCTACTCAACAAAATGAAAGCAGAGGTTGAGGCTAAATTTCATCCTGACGGTTACAACATCGGTGTAAATGTAGGTGCGGACGCAGGTCAGTCAATTTTTCATGTGCATGTGCACCTCATTCCTCGATATAAAGGGGATGTGGAGAGCCCACGGGGCGGTGTACGGGGTGTTATTCCTTCTAAACGGAGCTATTAAGGTCGTCTAGAGATAACTGATTGGAATGGCTGACGCTTCACCGTTAAGAGGAAAATCATCCTGAACGAAGCAGACAAGTGCTCCATTTCCTCTTATTTCTTCCGGAATTACCTCAAAATTTTTGACCATCGAAGGATTAGGTGATGCTGTTTTCTTTATTTCAATTGGGTAGATTTTTTCGTTCTCTTCGATTAAAAGGTCTATCTCTTTTCCGTCTGAGTCTCTGAGGTAATAAAGTTGTGGTTCGACACTCCGGTTTCTATAACTTTTGAGGATTTCGATGATGACAAAGTTTTCGAGCATCAGGTCATTCATCGCGCCGTCCATCAAAGCCTTTTTAGTAGGCCATCCGCTTAAGAAGGCGCAAAGCCCCGTATCTGTGAAATAGACTTTGTGACTTTGAAGTTTACGATTTCGACCATTCTCTGAATGTTCTGGAAGCAGGTAGACAAGGGCTGTTTTTTCAAGAACGGCCAGATAAGTGTTGAGTGTGGTTTCTGGAATCCCTAACTCCTCTGACAAATCCCGAAAATTTAACTGGTGACCGATTCGCGCAGCTACAAGACGCATAAAGTTAAGGAAATCTTGTTCACTGGAAAGATCGGTAAGATTTTGGATATATCGCCTTAGAAAGGATCCATAAAACGTTGTCCATTCGATGTCTGAGGTCCATAACTCTGGAGAGGATCCTTTCCAAATATGGAGAAAAACATCATTAAAACCGATGTTTTCCCCTCTGGCGGCATCCAGCAACGTACTCTTGAGTCGGAAGGAACGCTTTTTGTCCCAACCAGCCATTGAGCTCTCTCTGAGATAAACCACATGAATTCAAGGCTCCGTCGACCGAGTCTCTTGGAATGGATCTTTTTGACAGTACAGGAAAGGGAGCGGTAAACATTAGATCGGCGTTGAAGTCGGGAATGAGAGGAAGGCCATCAGAGTCAAAGAATAGACCTAAACCTTGTCCTGAAGCTAGTCGGATTCGGATTGTTGTCCTCTTAAATTGCATCGAGCTCTTTGTTTTTCATAATAAATTGTGGAAAACGATAAGTTCATAAAGTGAGTGCTGTGAAAATCGTATCCGCATTTCCGTTTTAACTTCTTTTTGTCCATAGAATGAAACCATTCGATCTTCGTTGAAACTTTGAAAATGAACAGCACACTGAAACACACCGTTAAAGCTTCGCTTCACAGCGAATGCTTTGTGCTGTTCAATCGAATGTGCCGAATGTGAGTCTGACTTTCCGCTAAGGAATGTCTTACTGACTTCTCTATTTGTCTTTCCCAAAATCCATCTCTAACTCGGGATAAGAATAAGCAGAGTGAAGGTACATCCAAAAATCGCCCGCTTTTCAAGTCCCGACAAAATTTAACAACTAACTTTGTAATAGGTGAAAAGCATGCAACGATTCCAATTTCTAAAACTGGCTGCCGCAGCAGTGATTGCCGTTCCGCTTCTTCTTTCCGGATGCGGCGATAAAAAAACCGCCGAACTTAAAGTCGGTGCGACCGCAGGCCCTCACGCAGCGAATGTTCAAAAGGCCGCAGAAGTAGCTAAGAAACAAGGCTTAAACGTTAAGGTCATTGAATTTACGGACTACATTTCCCCGAACAAGAGCTTGGAAGAGGGTTCTTTAGATATCGTAATTTATCAGCACGAGCCGTTCCTCAACAATTTCAACAAGCAGCAGGGTACACACCTCAAAAATATCGGTGTAGCTGTTGTTCAGCCGATGGGTTTTTATTCAAAAAATATTCACAGTCTGAAGGACATTCCTGACGGCGCAACGTTTGCGATCCCGAATGACCCGAGCAACGAAGGCCGCGGACTTCAGTTAATTGAAAAAGCCGGTTTAATTAAATTGCAGCCTGGAAAAGACGGCTCTGCAATTACGGTTGCCGACATCATCGACAATCCGAAGCATCTGAAATTTAAAGAACTCGAAGCCGCTCAGCTGCCGAGGAGTTTGTCCGACGTCGACATTGCTACGATTCCGATGAATTACGTTATCAGCGCAGGTCTTTCTCCGGAAAAAGACGGCTTCTACTACGAATCTAAGGAAGCACCTTATGCGCTGATCATTATTGCTGCAAGAGAAAACAATGCTAATAATGCAGACGTCCAGAAGTTTGTGAAGGCATTCCAATCTCCGGAAGTAGCTAAATTCATTAAGGAAGAATTTAAAGGTGCAGTAGTTCCGGCTTGGGAATGATACATAATAGGTAATTTCTTGAATAAAAACGAATTCCGCCGAATCAGCAGTGGTACGGCGGAATTTTTTCTAACACGCTTTTCTAACAAATTTCCATCTAATCTAACAAATCGAATGTTAGATAAATGTTAGAAAAATGCACTTGAGGAGTCGTTTTCATTTGTCAGACTGCTCATTAACGAAAGTCGATTCTCGGGAAAACGATAAGGTGCTTTGTATCTAAATGTATGTCAAGAGAGCACCTGAAGTTCTAAGATTAAAGGATCAGGTAGAGGTGCAGACTTTATAAGTAGTTGCTTCCTTTAAAGGAGAATCAGGAGGCAGCAAAAGGAAAGCTTGCCGAAGGCCGATCGATCTCTCCTAAATTGATCGGACCTGGGCCGTCGAAGAACATTCGGCGGACTGTCACTGAATAGTGGAGCGCTACCCGAGGTCTCGAACCTTATTCCTTTTGATATTACCCTTAAGGTCCGGATGCTCGAGGAGCTCCGGAATGAAACATAACAATATCAAGAGGACGAAATGTCTCAAACCAACTCAAGTTCCCGCTTAGCGCCGTGGCAGGCTATGACCATGCTTGCCGTAGGTATTGCCATAATCTTTTTCGGATTGATGGCTTTAAAGGTTAATGCCCGTATCGTTCTTGCCGTTGACGGCGCCATTATGTGCTTAATGGCTTGTGCCTTCGGTATTTCTTATGACAGCGTTCAAAAAGGCATCAAAGATACCATCGCTTCGATGCTTGTTGCAATGCTGATTCTTTTGTCCGTCGGTATTCTCATCGGCTCTTGGATGGCCTCCGGGACGATTCCGGTCATGGTCTACTACGGTATGCAGGTGATCACTCCGGCCTTGTTCCTCCCGGTTGCCTGTATTCTCTGCACGTTAATGAGTACTTTAGCAGGAACCTCTTGGGGCACGCTGGCTACAGTCGGCGTTGCATGCATGGGCGTGGGCGAAGGACTTGGTATTCCCGTTGAGGCAGCCGCCGGTGCGGTCTGCGTGGGTGCTTTCTTCGGCGATAAGATTTCTCCCTTAAGCGACTCTCCCGTGATCACTGCCACCGTGACGGATACACCGTTAATGGAAGGCATTAAACATGCTCTGATTTCCACAGGTCCGGCTTATCTGATCAGTTTAGTTTTCTTCTTTGTTTACGGTCTGGAATTCAGCGGCGGCTCTGCAGCTGAAAGCGCAACTTACGTTGAAATTTTAAGAACGATTGAGAAGAGCTTTAATCTCAATCCGATCTGTCTGCTTCCGGTGTTTGTCGTAATCGGCCTGATCGCTTGGAAGAAACCGACCATTCCGACATTCGTTGCTGGTATTGCTGTTGCTGCATTCTTAGGTATGTTCCTTCAGGATGTCAGCCTCAAGAACATGATGAATTACATGTACAGTGGCTTTAGCATCCACACGGATTCTGCTTTCGTTGACAAGATGCTCAACCGTGGCGGTTTTACCAGCATGTTAAGTACGATCGGCTTATTAATGACAGCGGCTATTTTCGGTGCTCCTTTGAGAACCGCGGGCGTTGCAGATGTTTTACTGGACTACGTCAGAAAATTTGCCCGCAACAGCCGCGTCATGGCCTTCTGCGTCATGTGTCTGCACACACTCTTCTTCATGATCACCGGCGCTTACTACGTCAGCTATCCGGTTGTCGGTTCCATGACAAAGGACATGTTCCCCAAATACGGTCTGCAGCGTAAGAACCTGATGCGTATGATGCTCGATACCGGCACCGGTCTTGCACCGTTGGTTCCGTGGTCTACTACGGGCTCTTACACAGCTTCCACGTTAGGTGTTGCCAACATTGCTTTCTTTGCATTTGCTCCGATGCTTTGGCTCTCCATCATCCTGTCCGCGGTTTATGCACTGACCGGCATCGGTATGGCAAAACTCGAAGAAGAAACGGTTGAACAGGAAGAAGGCGGCCGCTTTAACGGCCAGCTTGCCAAGGAGTAAATCATGGAAAAACTTTTTCAGCGCTGGTATGACTTGATTTCCATTGATTCCGTATCCGGTCACGAAGTCGGAGCAGCAGACTATGTTGCCGAAGTTCTGCGCTCCATGGGGCTGGAGCCTCACTACAGCTATTTCCCGGAAGATACCGACAGACAGCGTCCTTCTGTTTGGACAGTACTCGATAGCGGCAAGCCCGGCAAAACCATGCTTCTTATCGGCCACATTGACACTGTTGACGTGAACTTAAAGAACTGGAAAACCAATCCCTTTATGCCAACCGAAATTGACGGAAAAGTCTACGGCCGCGGCTCGATGGACATGAAAGGCGGAGACGCCGTAATCCTTTCGACAGTTGAGTACTTTGCTCAGCACAAAGATGAGTTTTCCGGAAAGATCTTGGTTTGCTTTGTCGCCGATGAAGAAGGATTAAGCAAAGGAACCTATCAGCTCGTTGACGAAGACGTGGTTCATGCGGATTACGCCATCATGGCGGAGTGCCGCTACAACAATGTGGCTGTGGGCTTCCGAGGTCGTTTCAGCTTCGAAATCACGGTTAAAGGCAAGGCAGGGCACGCCAGTCGTTACCCGGAAGTCGGAGAAAACGCTCTGATTTCTGCCGGTCGCTTGGCCGCTGCGATTGAAGCACTCCCGACACTCCCGCATCCCAAACTTCATCACGGCACATGGTGCGTCCGTTACTTAGCAGGCGGCAATTCCGGTGCTCTGGTTGTTCCAGACAGCTGCTACATGTTTGTGGACCGCTATGTTGTTCCGGGAGAAGATGAAGCGATGTGCATCCGTCAGATGCAGGAGGCTGCAGAAAAACTCGGCTTGGCAGACAAAGTTAATATCCATTTGAAACCGCGCAACAGCCCCTACATGAAGTCTTTTGCTGTTCCTGAAGATCATGAACTTGTTGTCAAACTTCAGGAAAGTTTCAAGGAAGTCACCGGCGAAGATCTTCCGATTGATTATGACCCGTCGGTTTGCGACTCTAATATTCTGGCAGTTTCCTGCGGAATTCCTGTTGTCACGTTCGGACCTTCCGGCGGAAATATGCACGGAGACAATGAGTACGGATATCCGTATCAGGTCAAGAACTGTTATGAGATCTACAAGAAGACCGTTAAAAAACTTCTTCCTGCATAAAAACCAACCGACAGATGCCGCTTAAGAGAGCGGCCTCAAACCACACCTGCGTCGAGAGCTTCAATTATTGGGGCTCTCGACGTTTTCTTAGTGGGCGGATTAAAAGGAGGCCGGCATCCTTTGAGATATGTGGGGGCTTGGGAATGCGAGCCGTAGGACTTTTGCTGTATGGAAATTTGCGTTTTGGGCGCAATAAAGAATTTCGGCGGTCATTGCAGACCGCCGAGAATTTAAATAATGCGCATTAGCGTCTTATTCGTTAGCCGTTTTCTCGTTTCTGTCGCCATACTTTCCTAAGACAGCATGAAGCTTCTTAAGGTCAATCGGCTTGGAGATGTGGTCGTTCATTCCGGCATTGAACGACAATGTCCTTGTCTCTGCCCTTGTTTTCTTTAATGCTCGGGTCGGACAGCCAGTTATAGAAGGAAGAACTGAAGAAGGGCTTGGCAATAAATCCATTAATACCGATTTCTTTGGCTCGGCCTTCGATCGGAGACCAGTCGTAAGCGCTGATAATGATGATGAGGGTTTCAGGTCCCACGATCTTACGAATTTCTCGGGCGGTTGCTTCGCCGTCCATTTCCGGCATCTTCCAATCCAGGAAGCAGATGTCGAACGGATCATTGTCCTGCATGGCCTGCTTAATTTTTTCTATGCCTTCCTTGCCGCTTAATGCGTATTCGGTCTTTTGTCCTAATTGATCCAGAAGGACGCAGGCGTGTTCGCACGTATCTTTATCATCATCAATCACAAGGGCACGAAGTTCAAGCAGGCTTTCCGAATGTTTAGCAGAGTCCTTGGAAATGCCGAAGGGAAGGTCAATCGTAAAAGTGCTGCCTTTTCCTTCTTCACTTTGGACATCGATGTTTCCGCCCATCAAATTGACCAGGTTATGGGTAATGGCAAGACCAAGACCGGTACCCCCGAAATGTTGAGCAATCTCTGCGGTTTCTTGTTCGAATGGCAGGAATACGCGGCTCAAGAAGTCTTTCTTCATGCCAATACCGTTATCACTGATAATGCAGCGCAAATGAATATGCTCAGGACTTGTCTGCTTTTCCGAGAGCTTCATTGTGACCTTGCCTCCGCGAGGCGTGAATTTAACGGCATTGGCTATGACGTTAATAAACACCTGATTAACGCGCAGCTGGTCGCCGACCAGGCATTCCTGATTGACGTCGTTGGTAACGATTTCGAAGCTGACGCCTTTTTCTTTTGCCTGAGGCTCAATCAGGTTGTAGATGCTGTGGACGGTTTCTTGAAGATCGAATTTTTCATAAGATAGTGCAAGCTTATTGCTCTCAATCTTGGACATGTCCAGGATGTCATTGATGAGGCCCAGCAGGTGGCGGGAGGCGAGAAGCGTTTTCTTCAGGCAGTCTTCAACTTTTTGTTTGTCGCTAATTCGAGATAAAGCAATTGTTGTCATACCGATGATGGCATTCATCGGCGTTCGGATTTCATGCGACATATGAGAGAGGAAGTCGCTTTTTGCTTGACTTGCATTCTTAGCCGTTGTCAAAGCATCGGCCAAGTTTCTTTGGTATGCAATTTGTTCTGTTTCATCAAATAATGAAACTACCGTCCAATCAATCAGCCCTTGGCGAACTGGATAGACGCTTAACTGGAAGGTCTGGCTGCTGCCCTTAAGCTCGATATTTCGCGTCGCAGTTTTAATGATGGTTCGATCATTCAAGATATCTCTGAGCCAATTTCTATCCTCATCGTAGAAACGGTTCAAAAGTTCTTCTTTGTTATTTGTAATTGCGTCCGGATCGAAGCCCAAAATTCGAAGGCTGTTGTCGCTTACGTATTCGGGTTCTTTTTTCTCGTTGAAGATAATAAAAACATCATCAACGTTGGCATAAAGCAATTTAAGTAATTTATCTCGCTTGAGCCCTTTGACATATGCACGGTTTAGGTCTTTCGAGCCGGTATAAATAAACCAAAGGAGCAGGATGCCCATGATGATCGTCCCGATCACAAACCCATAAATGTTCCGATCGGATTTATCGTTGATGTCGCTGCCTCGCTGATCAGCGTTAGATGCGATCCGATCAAGAATATCGTCAAAATGAATAAATGCAGGTTCTACGATTTGGTTATAGCGTTTAATGACGTTTTCGACGGTGGGATCTTCGCGAGTGAGTTCCACGAGCTCGCGTCGGCGCTGACCGATATTTTTCAATGCATCTTTTAATTCCTGCAGTTCTTCCGGGCTGCCGCGATAGCGATCTTCGATAATCGTAATGCTTTGCTGCTGGAGAGCTTCCTGCGTCTTTAGTGCGCTTTCCAGTTGGGCTGAGTTGAGATCCTTCGATGAAAAAAGCACAGGTGTCAGACTTCGGAAGTCATAAAGCCTGCTTTTCATAATACGGGCTTGAGAAGAGACGAGGTAGGGAAAATCGTAAATATCCTGTGTGTATTGATTGACCTGAAGCAGAAAAACGATACTTGTAATCGTATACACCGCCACGAGGAAGCACATGACTACTCCTCGATTTTCTTTTTTCTCTACGCTTTTGCCGAACATGAAGGACCTTTCTCTTGGGAGATTTTACGCAACGACGAAAGATTCAAATGTCTCCGCCATATCTTTATTTTTCAAAGATTTTAAACTTATCCAATCAGCCGCACGAAAATGTGAAACTTTTGCAGATTATCCCTATCTATTTAAGGAATCTCTACACAAAAGGTGGTAATACGCTGTAATTAACACAATACATAAAAGTATTGATCTAAAGCCCCTCGTTCGCTGAATTATTCACAGAAATATCTCCGTAGTTAGGCGGTGCCAGAAGAACAAAGTTCTTAGAGACTTTGCATCGCTATTCCTTGGCAGGATTTGAAAACATTGCTCTGACCGAACTACAGAGGGAATAAGCAGGACTCTCAGCCTCTATCAGAGGTTCTATTTTTGTAATCTGTGGGTTAACGTAGGGTAAGGGATACCTCACGACTTTTTCGCATCCCATCGCTTTGTAGGTTTGGCGATGGATTTAAAATGTCCCACTGCGACAATGAGTTGGCGTTTCCGCAGTCTCCTTCAGAAAAAACTGCTGGGACAAAAATCTTTGAGTTGTTCAAGCACAGAGATCTTCGCTTCACTAAGGATACGATTGTTGAAAGCTGTTTTATTAAAAAAACGAGTTCAACGAAAATACAGATGAAAAGCGGGATTCTGAAATGCACACTCAGCGAAGAAAGAAAACGATTGACATTTCAAAATGAAGATGCACTTTAGTGTGGATAAAGCTATTGGAATCGCCTATACGGTGGTGATGATAATGTCAGACCTGCTTAACCACTTTGGATTAGAAACGGTTAAAATGAAACCATTAAACTAAAAATTCAATCCCGAGAGAAAGATTATGTTTACGCATACTCAACGTTCCAAGTTTTACGACTTAAGTTGTTCTGATTGTCTTAGACTGAAAGTTACAGGCTTTAAAAGAAATTATTTACCCTATTTGTCAGTATTACCTTTTTGCTTAGTTGCACTCTCAACCTCTTTTGCTTTTAATAGCGAAGCAGCTGAAGTTCCGCAGCCTACCGAAAATACAACTCACGAGATCAGCGGGGGGGGGTATTTCAATTTAGACAGGAAGAATTTACTGCTAATCTTATAGAAATTACAGGGTCCATTTATCAAGGTGATAGTTCGGCAATCATTGGGGGCTATGCCACCGATTATGCTGTTAAGGGGAACATAGTTGAGTCAAAATGGGGAAATTTAAATAGCGCTTATATAGAGAGACTGATCATAGCTGGTTCTCTATCCAATTGGGCTGACACAACAAAAGAAGGGATCGTCGCCGGCAACAAGGTCATATTAAACAATGAGGATCCCAACGACAAAAAATCTACATTATGTGGAATTATTGGCGGAAAAGTTCAGGGCAGTGGATCGCTAACTGCAAAAAATAATCAAATACAAGTTGACGGACTGGTTGAATATGAAAGTTGGTACGTAGGTGAAGTCATTGGTGCCCAAGTTGTTGAAGGCTTCGGTGTAGCGGAAAACAATACAGTCAGTATTAGCAATGGTTCCCATCGAGGAGATGTTATCGGTGCGGAAGGCACTAATAACACTAGTCAAACAACTATATCCTCTAATGCAGTCAATATTGTCAACGCGACTACTTACGGATATGTTTATGGTGGTCGAATCGAATCTTTAAGCGCCGGCGCAAGCGGTGTTGTTCTCGGAAATACAGTAACTTTTGGAATCTCGGAAACTCCCGGAAGTTCGGTAACTCCTGGGGTATCTGTCGCAGACGGAGCTATAGGTGGTTACTATGATGGTTCCTTAGGAAAAGTCGAGATAACAAAAAATCAGGTTTTTCTTAATGCGGGAACCAAAGTTAATAACTACGTTTATGGCGGTTATATCGCCTCTACAGGGGCAGGGAATATTATTGAGAATAAAGTAACCCTCACGAAAGCTACTATAAACGGACTCGGAGGAGTCGTCGGAGGTTATCATCTTGGACAAGGTGACGTAAGAGGTAATGTCGTTACGCTTAAGGATGATACAACTGTCATCAGTTACGTAGTTGGAGGTTATTCAAAAGGTCCTTCAGGAAATGTGACGGGGAATAAGGTCACGGTAGAGAATTCAACTGTTGGTGGTTTTGAGTACAAAAACGAAGCAGGTGAAGTCATTGGAGTCTTGGGTTATATCTACGGCGGTTATATCGCTTCTTCGGAAGGAGAAGGGAATATTACCGAGAATGTGGTAACCCTCACGAAAACTACGTTAAAAGGAGCCACTGGTGTCGTTGGCGGCTGGCATTCTGGAAAAGGTACGGTAACAGGCAATCACGTCAATCTCCATCAATCTGAAATTAATAGTTTTGTTATTGGCGGTCATACGACTGGTTTAGGCGATGTGAAGGAAAACTACGTTTTTGCAGACAACACGACTGTTAATGGGTATGTTTACGGGGGTTTTTTTAATAATTCAACGAACGGGGGAGTTGCTATTGGCAATCAGGTAACTCTTACCAATGTGACTGTTAAAGGAGATGGAGTTGCAGGCGGATATAACTCCGGTAAAGGAAGTGAGGGCAACGAGTCATCATCTACTCAAAGAGTTGCTATTGGTAACACTGTCAAGATTTCGAATAATGATTCAACATCAAATTCAGTTATAAACCTTTTTGTTGCCGGAGGGTTGACGGGATATTATTCAGACAGTCCAAATTTTTATTGGAATATAAATAACAATTTTGTTAATCTCGAAAGCACGGCAGGAAGCCTTACCGTAAATGGTTATGTGGCGGGTGGTTTTAACCAAGCCACTGGTCAGGCTAACGGCAATACTGTTTGTATAAACTGCATAAAAGCTACTAATTCCATAAGAGATTCAGCAGAAACTTCCAAAGTTACCATCAACCAATATGTAATCGGTGGTTACATCTCAGGGATAAATGCAAGCGAAGACACCAAAACATCTGCCAGTAATAATACCGTTATTATCAAGAACAATGGCGGGATTATCTCTATCGGTAGTTATGTAGGAGGGGGCTCTTCATATACTAAAGGGGCTACAGAGTCTAGTGGTAATAGCGTTACTATAAAATCAGAAAACTCTCGCATTTCAATTGGTTCTTGGGTCTATGGAGGTCTTATTGGCTCAGGAGGTACAGGGGCAGCAGACTATAACACCGTCACTCTTGAGAACGGCGATGTTTTGAGTCAGTATGTTGCAGGGGCTGTGCATCAGGGAACTGGTTCAGCAACATATAATAAGGTTTTTCTCACTAATACTAACGTTAACGGTTTTGTCTCTGGTGGATTAGACTGGGGAGACGGGCAAGGTCCAGAAACTGGTGTAACGCTTGATCATAACCGAGTTGAAATGACGGGAGGGCAAGTTACAGGAAGGGTTGTTGGAGCTCGTTCTGTTACCAAGGGTTCTTCTGTGTCTGACAATTCTGTCAAAATCTTGAATGCTAAAATCAAGAAGGACGAGGCTCAAAACTATAAAGGGCATGTCCTCGGCGGTGCGAACCAAGCTGGCGGAAATGCTCTGAAAAACGTGGTTCTAGTTGAGAACAGTACGGTAGATGGCTATATCGGGGGCGGATTTATTGAAGGCGGTCAAGATGGCTATACCGATAACAATATTATTACTGTTAATAATAGCAATGTCGGAAGCAACATCGCAGCTGGCTACAATCAGGCTGGGGGAAAGGTTGAGGCTAACAATAATCACGTCACCATAGTAATCGATACTGCGACGGAAGGAGAGACATACACTTTCGGCGGTTTTGTTTCCGGTGGGATTATTGGTAAAGAAAAACTGATAAATCAAAATGATTTCTGGGGAAGCGGATCTGCTAATTTAAATACAGTCACAATTGACAACCTCTCGGTAAAAAATACTCTTTCAATAGCGGGGTACGTCGCAGGTGGGTATTTCGACGGAGCCGGAACAGGCTCGGCTAACATTAATACGGTTCGTATTGGTACGGACTCCCCTTCAGATACTCAAATTCATATCGGTTATGTTCTTGGTGGATTTGTGGGCGCGGCTAAAAAAGATGCAGCCGGGAAAGAGGTGCAAACCCTTGGTGACACTTCCGACAACCAAGTCTTCGTTAATAATACCCAAATTAAATTGTACGTGGTTGGTGGATACAACAGAAGCTCACTAGGAAATGCAGAGAGAAACGTTATCGAGCTAAACAATGTTTCTCTATTGGATGACAGTGGCGAGATTAATGAACACTTTGTGGCTGGTGGTCTAATAGAACAGGCCGGGAACGGAAATGCCTATAAAAATACGGTTCAGCTTACAAACAGCAACATCAGAGTTAAGTATGTTGCCGGGGGTGTAAGCCAAGGCAACGGACAAGTGAATGAAAATACAGTTGTTTTGGTAGATACCGCCGTCCAAGGACTAGTCGTCGGAGGCCTTGATTGGGGTGATAAAAATGTAAGTTTATACGGGAATAAAGTATCTATTACTGGAGGATTGGTTAAAGAAGTATCCGGCGAAGAGTTAACAGGTCGAGTGGTAGGGGCTCGTTCTATTGGTTCCGGGGACGTGTCTTTAAACTTCGTCCAATTACAGGATGTCGAGCTAGTAGAAGGAGCAGTACGCGGTGGCGTTTCTGCCGGAGGCGGCAGTTCATTGAATAATCGGGTGGAAATCCTACAGAGTCATATTAAAAAATCCGTTGCGGGAGGCTATATAGAAGCACATCTGCCCGGAGAAGTAGGTGACGTGCTAGGAAATTCCGTTTTAATCAATGACTCTTCAGTTGATGACAATGTTGAGGGCGGCTTTAATCAAGTCTCAGGAAAAGGCAACGCAAGTCAAAATACGGTTCAGATAAATGGGACTACTAAGATTACCGGATTTGTTGCTGGTGCCGTTATCGGTAAGCAATCTGAAGGAAATACAGATGGAAACCAAGTGACGATTACGGCTAATGCAGGCTCTTCTATTGCAATCGGAGGCTACGTAGCCGGTGGCTTTAACGATGGAAAAGGGCATGGCGCTGTCGGAAATATCGTTTGGCTTGAAGCAGCATCGGTCAGCACTTCAAAACTTACTGTAGATAATTTCGTAGTCGGGGGCTATCTAAGAAGCGGGGAAGGCAGTACAAACGGGAATACAGTCGTTATCAAAAACGCGGTCGTCTCAGGTCCTTACATTGCGGCAGGACTTAATGAGGGCCTCGGCCAAGCTCAAAACAACTCAGTCATTCTTGAAAATGCAGACGTTACCGGAGGCGTAACTGGCGGTCGAGTGACAGCAGCACAGACATCCAACCGGCGCAGCCTCAATGTGGCTAATTCCAATATCGGAGAATCATCAAATAACTATTCTGCTTTAGTACAAAACAATACAGTCAATATCTCCGGCAAGACTTCAGTAGTGGGATGGGTTGTCGGGGGCGAAAGCCTTGCGGGCAACTCTGTCACGGACAAGCCTGCCTATATCCAAAATAATACTGTAGTGATTGATGACGGTTACGTTGAAGGAAGAATATCCGGAGGTGCGGCTGTCGCCGGTAATGTTATCGGCAATAAAGTATTCCTCAATGGAGGAACGATTAAAGGCTTGGTATATGGAGGAACGAGCGCCGGCGATGTTAAGAACAACGTCGTTTATCTAGATGGACGAAAAGGTATAGATGTCACGGGAGCCTGGATTTACGGTCGAGGGAGAGCAACGACAGGAACAAATGGTAATACGCTGAATATTACTAATTTCAAAGGGGCAATGCAGAATATCGGGAACTTCGATCGGATTGATCTTGATCTAGCCGGATTGATGGTCAGAGAAAAAGAACCGATTATTTTGTTGACGGAAAACCAATCAACGAATTTGGATAACAGCACTATCCACATTCACAGCAGCAGAAAGGCAATTGCTGTTACTGATGACTCTTCATTAGCCGATCGTTATGAAGTTATTAAAAACCAGTCCGGCAGTCTTACTGCATTTAATGTCGTTTACGAAAAAGATAAACTTGTTGTTTGTGAACAAGGCCCAATGGAAGGATTATATAGAGTCGAGTGGGATGGTTACCCTGATCAGATCGGGGACAGTATTGATCTGGTCCTAGAGCGAGTTTGGGAAAGACCAGAGAGCGGGGCTTACATTTCGAACTCTTTAGCATGGTCTCGCATGCATATGAGGTTGCACGACAGATTTGGTCAGGCCTACTATATCGATCCTTTCAGTGGAGAAGAAAGGGCTGCCGCCGGATGGGTACGCCAAGTTGGGTCCCACTCGCATTTCCGCGCCGGTTCTGATATCAAGACCCACTCTCGAACCGCTGTAACGCAGATTGGCACTGACCTCATCAGAAATGAGTTCAATCAGGATATCAAGTCTGTCTGGGGTATCTTTGTAGGCGGTTTATACAATCGATCCAGCGCCAAGACCTACAACTCCGCACAAAGCCGATCCGATGGTTATGCTCTAGGCGTATACGGAACACTTTATACTGGGAACAGTCCGGATGACGGCTTCTATGTGGATTCTTGGCTTTTATTCGGCCACTACAATAACAAGCTTTGGAGTGACGATTTAGCCAACTTTCGATATAAATCTAATGGTTGGGTTTGGTCAGTGGAAAGCGGTTATACCTTCCCACTTTCTCAATCTGGCTCTAAAGACTTTAACAAACTCATTTGGACCTTGCAGCCTGAGATTCAGTTAGTGTGGGACGGTGTTAAGGCAGATACGACAGTCGATAAAGATACGGGAACGCGCTTTAAACAACTCGGAACCAATAATGTTTCTTTACGTGTTGGTGCACGGCTTCATGCAAATCACATGAATAAAGGTCTCGGATTTATCGAAGGCAATTGGATCCACAATACCAAGAGGGCCGGAGTACAGATGGGAACGGGTTGTAAATATATTAAAGGAGGCAGGAATTTAGCCGAATTCAGGGCCGGTCTTGAGGGCCATGTGACTAAAAATCTGCTTGGGTGGGCTACCGTCGGCGTGCAAGCCGGACAGTATGGTTATCACAACGAAACCGCACAGATTGGTCTCAAATATATGTTCTAACTCGACCTAAGTATCCGAGAGGAAAGGCCATAAATCGTTTCCCCTCGGGCGGCTCCCCTGTTATTAACGGAATTAAGAAATGCAGATAAAAAATACTTTTGTAGCCATGCTTCTAGCAGCTGCGGCCTTAGGATTGAGTGCCTGCGCTTCCTATGATCACAAAGACTATCCTCGTGAAAGTTGGTTTGCACCATCTACCCAAGTGATTTCAGCCGATCAATTCAAGAAGTTAGAGACTCCTTTGAAGGTGGCTTTAGTGGTGAATTACACCTGGGAAGGCCGTCCTATTGTTCAAGAGCCCTTCGAAGAGCGTCCAGCCGATTGGCGAGAACAGTACGGTCTAGAATTGGCTGCCGCACGCTACCTGGAAGAAACCGGCAATTTCATCATTGTCGATCCCGACGACAAGGAGAAGCAAGGCGTCATATCAATTGATGTCACTCGTCAGATGGATGAAAAGACTAAAGCCGCACTGGCCTCTAAGAAAGCTAACCAGAATGAATATCCAGAAAAGATCGTCTATGAATATGATATGACAATGAAGATGGAACTGTCTTTAACAGATGGTAAGAAATTTGAAGCCATCCCTAAAACCGATCACATGTTCATAGGCCATGAAGAATCAGAGGAAAGAAAAGTAGGAGTTAACCCAAAGCGTTTCACCTTTTCCTATTTCAACAACATGGACTTCCACACCGAATTTGTTCGCCGCTTCTATAAACAGATGATTTTTGAAGGGGTTCAACAGATAGAAAATGAGTTGCAGTAGGCGTTCTTTTGAAATTTATTGTTTGTTGTATTTGTAATATTTAGACAGAAAACAAGCATCGGAGCTTCCTCGGAGTTCCGAGCGCTTTGTCGGAGCCTTGATTTGGAAAATCAGGGCTCAATTTTTTTTCAGAGAAGAACGCCCTCTGCACTTTCAATTATAAATGTGACGTAAGGCCTTCTCTCACGTCTGCGAACAGTTAGCATATAACCATTTTTTAATCGCTGGATTGCAACTTTTAGGCCTAATTATTTGAAAGGACCCTTTATAAGAAGACTTGTCCCAATCGATTGGAACTTTATCTAATCCTCTGCTTCTCTTGTTAATTCCTTTCAATTTCATATAATTCGCGCCGTCCTCATGCGATTGATTAATACAATAATGGAATAAACATAGAGTCCATGGAGGAAAAATTGAAAAAATCAGCTTTTGTTGCTGCCCTTCTCTTTACTGCTTTTTCCTGCGTAAATGTTATAGCTGCGGAAACTGTCCCTGCTAATTTCCAAATTTATAAAGAAGCAAAATCACTTTCTAAAGTCCCTGCGAACTCTAAGGTATTTACAGGTAAGGCAGAAGTTATTCCGATGAGTCAACAAATTCCCGGAATGCCTGTTCACAACGGAATTGTGATTTTTGAACCTGGTGCAAGAACATTCTGGCATATCCATCCGACAGGCCAATTCTTTACTGTTCTCCAGGGTGAAGGTAGAACCGGGGTTTATGAAGAAAAAGCACGTGTTGTTAAACCCGGTGACGTTGTAATTTGTCCGGCCGGGGTCAAACATTTTCACGGAGCTGGACCCGACACTCAAATGGTTCAGATGACCGTCACCGGAGATCATCCGGAAGGCAAAGGCGTCACTTGGCTGGAAGAAGTCACGGATGAACAGTACAACAACATTGAAAAATAAGATCTGAAACCTTTAATCTGAAAATTCAAATTCCTACGCAAAACAGGGCGGAAATTAGCCCATCTATGTCGTAAGCTAAACAACGTAGTTTTTCGCCCTACTCTTTTCCCGCTTCTGTAATTGCTCAACTCTAGACAAATTAAAAAAGGACTTGCAAAAAGCCTTAAAATACGCAATATAATGTTAATTATCGTGCGTACTTGGAATTTTTAACATGTTTCAGCCGACTCCGATCCAACCTTCAAACTTTGGCGCAATAACTGCAGATCAAAATTTGATCGAAAATCCTGCGCTGATGTATTTAGCTACGCTTGGCAGTAAGGATTCCTATCGATGCATGAAAAGCAAGTTAAATAAGTTCGCCCGATTTTTCGGTTACAAAGGATTGGTGGATTGCGATTGGAGATCCATGCAGCCAAATCACATCACCATTTTTTTAGCTGCACAGAATTGGGGGTCGGTCCGAACTTATAACTGTTATCTCTCTGCGCTTAAGTCGGTTGCATTAAATGCTTGGCGAGATAAGCAAATTGACTTAGACCACTTTCAAAGGATTAAATCGTTAAAACAACGAAGAGTGTTTAGAGCACCATCCGGACGCGCAATCTCATCTGAAGAATCCGCTGCACTAATCAAGACACTAGAGAACAATACCTTAAGAACGGTCAGAAATAGGGCAATTTTCTATTTGATGTTAGGGTGTGGATTGCGTAGAGCTGAGGTCTGTGACTTAAAAGTAAAACAGGTTTCTTTAAAGAGTAGATCTGCCAAAATTATCGGGAAGGGGAATAAGGAAAGAACAATTTACTTTCCTGAGCCTGTTCAAAACGTTTTGGAAAATTGGCTTGAACTCCGGCAGTTAAATAAGGGGGTGATTGATACCGGATTTGTTTTTGGACGTATAGATAACAAACAATGTCTTCATTTGAATAGTCCTCTTGACCCTTCTTCCGTTACTCGAATAATAGAAAAACTTGTCGCGGAAACCGAAAATCTAGAAGGAAGATTCACGCCACATGATCTTAGAAGGACGTTTGCTACTCGATTGATTAGTAAAAATGTAGACATTGTCGAAGTACAAAAACTAATGGGTCATGCCAGTGTTGCAACCACAGGCAACTACGTTCGTAAGGATGAAGAAAATTTAAGAATGGCTGCAGAAAAGGTAGAGTTGTAATGTTTCTTAGAGGATTTTTACTGAAAGTATCGCAGGGTCGGAGAAAGGGATTTCCCACATAACAGTGTGAAAATGCTTCAGATATTCGAGTGTAATATTTAGGCCTTTCCCCTCTCAGCCCTCTGCCGCATGCACGAATTGTATTAGTTCGCTAATGGTATGTAGCTCTAGTTTTTTAAACGCCCGTGCGCGATGAACTTCAACCGTACGAGTGCTGATCCCCAGCCTTTCTCCAACTTCCCTATTTAGTAAACCCTTCGTTAACAATAAAACGATTTGTTTTTCACGTTCTGTCAATTCTCTGAATCTCTCTTTGGTTTTTTCGTGATCGAAAGAGAGGCCCCGTTTAATGAGATCTAGCTTGACAGCCCGTGAAATTACAGGAACTAACTTATCTTCTTGGACAGGCTTGGTTAGAAAATCAACGGCTCCCTCATGAAGAGTTTTAACCGCCATTTCTATATCCCCATGAGCAGAAAGAAATACGATGGGGATCTCCCTAACGTGTTGTTTTAGTTCACTTTGGAGCTCAACTCCCGTCATTTCTGGCATTCGTACGTCCAAAATCAGACATCCCGGGATTTTCGGGTCATCGTTGAGGAGAAAATCGGCAGCGCTGTAATAATCGGCAACCTCCCAGCCTTCCGACTCTAACAAAAACCGTATTGCAGCTCTCAAGTCAGAGTCATCGTCGACGATCCGAACTAATACTTTTATTTCTGAGCCTGCCATTCAAATCCGTCCTTTACTAAAGGAAAGCTGACGGTAACTGTCAGACCTACATCAGTGTTTCGCTTGAAACTAATTTTTCCCTGGTGAGCTTCTACAATTGTCTTAACAATTGTCAATCCCAGACCCATTCCGTTTTCCTTGGTTGAAGTCAAAGGGACCTTGAGCTTCTCAAGTTCTTCTTCCGAAAGGTTTCGACCCTTGTCCAAAATCGAAATTTCAACTTTATTCTCTGCCTGCGTTACTGAAATTCGAATAGGCTCCGAGAGACTCCCCTGAGCTTCTGAAGCGTTCCTCAGAAGATTCACGATCACCAGTTCCAACTCCAAACTATCGGCCCAAACAAAAGAGCCTGTTTGAAAATCCGTTTTAACTTTGACGCTTCCGTTTTTCGAAATCTCAAAGTTCTCTACCGCAATTTTGGCAATCTCCGCGGCGTCAATCAGTTCGTGTTTTGTTTTCTTTTGTTTGGCGTAACTTCGAACTTTTTCGATGATGCTCTCCATTTTGACGCACTGCTTATCAATAAGACTGAAAGCAGAGACGATTTTGGAGTTTTCCTTCGTATTTTCGAGCCCTTCTATGACTCTTAAACCGCCTCTTGTATACATCTGGATGGTGGCCAGAGGCTGGCGAAGTTCATGGGAAATAATGCTCGACATTTGACCGATAGCGCCCATTTTTTGAAGGGAATCCAATCGCTCGGATGCACTCTTTGCCCTTTGCAGCAGCTGGGTTTGGGATTTGTGGGCAAGCTCGAGTTCTTCGGTTTTGCGTCTTACTAATATTTCGGTTCTGAATCCGTGCGCGATCAATCCGAAAATGCAAAGAAGAAACAAGGCCAAAAACGGCCAATAGGTGCTCAAAAATCTGTTGACCGTCCACTCCCGCAGATAGTACCAAGGTCCGAGTTTGAGGTCTTTGAAGAGTGAGTCCACGCCGTGGTAGTTTGAAGCCAGTCCCCAAAAGGCGCCTTTTTCCGTCGGGGAAATAGCCAAAAGGACTTGGAGCACTTCTTTGGCTTTCTCCGGAGAAATATGCCTTGTTGTTGAAATAGTCCATGAAGGATAAAGGTCCGTGGAGTGAGAACAGTTAAGCTCCTTTTTTCGATCTCCGATAATCCTCAACTGGTTAGGATCGGTCTCCTTCGGATCAATCATGTCTTCGAAGTAGCAAAGCCTTAAGAAACCGACATCGGCTTTCCCATCCAAGACTGCCTGCACGACTCCCTTCATTTTCTCTCTTTCCCCAGTGAAAATTGTTTTGGAGAAAAAACGTTCAGGGTCGTAGCCGGCCTTAAAAATTTCGTACAAGCCGATTTGGTATCCGGAAAATCCCGTCGGAGAATTAGCAGCGAGAATTTTTCCCTTCAGATCCTTGATGCTCTGAAGGTCAGTCCGGTCATTCCGAACGATAAATGCGGAGCCTTCGCTGTGATTCGGATCTGGGAATCTCGGAGAGGCAAGTGCCACGAGATCTCGGACTCCTTCAGAGGACATCCGGCGGTAAAGACCCGCGCTGGAAAGAAAAATATCTACTTCGCCCTCTTTGATCGCCTCTACTAAGCCGTCCAACGAATAGTGAACAATCCGAAAATTTTTCGGACCGAAGTGGTCCGTAAGCACGCGTTCGGTTTTGAGAATCAGGTCCTCGTTGACGTTCGGAACGCGGGAAGAAACGCCTAGTGTAATTGTGTCGTTAGAAGCTTGAGCGCAGGGTATGATTGCGCTCAAGCTCAAAGTCAATATCAATCGTTTTGATCGTGTCAAAAAGCTCATTTCGGCATTTCGAATTTGAACTGATGACATTCCGCACAAGCTAAAGTCTGCTGCTTATGAACGCCGTGGCATTCTCTGCAGTCTAAATCGCCGAGGTGGTTGGCATGAACATTGTTGGGTGTCATTTTGGCAGTTCTGGCGGCTAACGCCTCATAATTGCCGTGACACTCCTGACATTTTGCAGTCTTTACACGCTTAGCCGGCGGAGTCTCCGTATGACAGGCCTGACACGTGACACTTTTGCTCATATGCGCTTGTAAAAGAGCATCGTCGGCGCAAAAAGCGCTCGAAGAGGAAAGCGCCAAAATAAGAGCCAAATACACAAATCGCATGATTTCACCTGTTAGTACGACTCTCGAAAGAGCGTTTACCCTCCGATAGCTAAGGAGGGCAAACAGTTTTAACGGGAATTAGCCTTGTTTAGCACCGGCTCGAGCCGCTGCTTGTTCGCCTGCGATTCTTCCCCAAATAACAGCAGCTGTCAGCTGAGAGCCGACGATATAGTCATGGTAGAAAATACCGCCGAGCGCATTTCCGGCTGCGTACAGACCTGGAATCGGTTTGTCGTCGTTATTTAAGACTTCCGACTTAGCTGTAATCATCGGGCCGCCGAAAGTTGCAGTCATGCCGCCCTGGAACGGGAATGCCATGAAAGGTCCCTTTTCGATCAGACGCGGTTTTTCGAGGGTGTTCGGAGGTGTCAGCGTGTTGGCTTTGCCTGCCTTCACTGCATCGTTGTATTCCTTAATGACAGAAACAACCTGCTCAACCGGAAGATTGGCGGCTTTGGCCATTTCTTCAATGGTGTTGCCAGTATAAATCGGAGCCTTCGCTCTCTTATAACGGTCGATACGGGCTTTAACTGTCGGAACATCGACAACCTGGCTGTCAATGATGATGAAAGCCCAGTTGTTCGGAATGATCTTCGGCATCTTCTGTGCTACGGAGACGTAAGTCTCGGCTTCGTCCAGGAATCTGGTGCCGTCTTCTTTAAGCAGAACGCCGTAGTTAACCATTGTGGAAGGATTAGCGCGTGTGGGTCCGTGGATAGGACCGGCATGGAACTGGTCCATATTGACGTACTTCGGATTGAAAGGCATTGTCAGAGTGATGTTTTCGCCCTGAAGAACGTTGGATCCGCGAATCGGCATCCAAGCAACGTCACCGCCCATGTAGCGGCATACCATTTCTTTGTTGGCATGGAAGCCGCCGGTGCAGATGACTACACCACCTTTAGCCATGAAGTCAACGGCTTCATCATCCTCATTGACGGCTCTGCAGCCTAAAACATGCAGACGGTTGTCGCCGATCAAAGAAATTACTTTGGTATTAAAGAGAACTGGGATCTTCTTAGCTTTAACAGTGTCGAGCATCTGTTTGGAAAGCTGAGCTCCACCCGGTTTGAGCTTGCCGTCAACCACGTGACCGCGGTTCAACCCTGGGAATACTTCCACAACGATGGGTTTGAATTTGACGCCGCATTCATCTGTCAGCCACTGAATAGCGCTTCCGGACATTTCGCAGTACTGACGGGTTAGAGCTTTGTCGCCGCGCTGCTGGGAGACGATCATCATGTCACGATAGAAATCGTCGATCGTGTCTTGAAGTCCCTGCGCTTTCTGGACATAGGTGTTGGTGGCGTTGAAGTGACCGCCGGCAAAAATCGTGTTGCCTGCCGGACGGGACATCTTTTCCAAAATAACGACTTTAGCGCCCTTATCGGCAGCTTCAAGAGCAGCAGCCATGCCTGCGCAGCCGCAGCCGATGACAACAACGTCATATTCTTCAGTTTTGACAGGAGCAGCAGCTTGGGCCTGTACTGCAACAGGGATCACAGAGGCACCTGCGGCAGCCATTCCGAAAATGCTTCCTTTGAGCAATCCGCGACGGTTAATACCGGTCATATCATTCTCCTTGGTTTTGTGAGCCGCTTATTGTTAAGCGGTTATGTTAATTCTAGGTTTAGACGATACGTACGTATCCCCCAAAAAAGAACGATCGCTATCCCTAATTGCCTACCCGATTATTAGTAAGGCAGAGCGGCCGGTGTATCCCTTTTAACCGAACACAATTTGTGTGATAGCGATTGCACCCAGATCGATAAGCTAAACGGATTCCGCATATAGATTGATTTCTGCTGTTGACCTAGGATTACTGTGTAATTTATCGATATAAAAATAATTATATTTTTATTAGTTTATCCTATATAAATAAATAGTTAGTTAATTCATCTAACTTCGATTTTCTGTTTTTTCATTAGCGTAATCAGCAAATTTATCGATAAAAAAGACTCTCTAAACTTTAATTAAGGAAAGAAATTTTCCGGGATCAACCTGATCATTCTTTTGGAGAAATATATGTCTAACAAAATGTGGGGAGGACGATTCGCTGAGGTTCCTCCTAAATTCGTCGAAGAATTCGGAGCCGTCATCAAAGTCGAAACCCGCTTATGCCCGTATGACATTCAGGGCAGTCTCGCTCATGTCACGATGCTGGGCGAAACCGGCATTCTGAAAGCCGAAGACGTCGAAAAAATTAAAGAAGGTCTGAAACTCGTCGGCAAAGAAATCGAAGAAGGCAAGTTTACTTTTAATGCCGAAGATGAAGACATCCATATGGCAATTGAAAAACGTCTGACGGAACTTATCGGACCGGCCGGAGGAAGACTGCACACAGGTAGAAGCCGAAACGATCAGTGCTGCGTAGACAGCTATCTCTATTTCCGCGACGCTGCCAAAGAATGTCAAAGATTAATTGTTGAAATCCAAAAATCCCTTTACGAACAGGCAGAAAAGAATTTCGGTGTGATTATGCCGGGCTTCACTCACCTGCAAGTCGCTCAGCCCGTCTTGGCTTCTCATTGGCTGATGGCTTACTTCTGGATGCTCAAACGCGATTACGCGAGACTTCAGGGATTCCTTGACCGCCTGGTCGAGTGCCCCCTGGGCGCCGCAGCTTTAGCCGGGACAGACTTCCCGATCGACCGTTGGTCTACCGCCAAGCAGCTGGGATTTGAAAAGCCCACCGAAAACAGTATCGACACGGTTGCCGACCGAGACTACTGCATTGAATTCGCGTCTATTGCCGCGATGAACTACATGCACCTGTCGAGACTATGCGAAGAAATCATCATATTCGCAAGCCAAGAGTACAAGTTTGTCGAGCTTTCCGACGACTTTACGACGGGCTCTTCCATCATGCCGCAGAAGAAAAACTGCGACTTTGCTGAATTAATTAAGGGTCGCACCGGCCGCATGTACGGCTACCTGCAGGCCATGCTCACCATGATGAAAGGTATTCCGCTTGCCTACGACAAAGACATGCAGGAAGACAAGTTCCTTTCTTATGAAACGATTGATCTCTGGCAGAGCACGATGAAAGTTATGGCGCCGATGGTCCGCAAGATGAAAATCAACGGCAAACGCACTTATCAGGCGGCTTCCCACGGCTTCTCTACGGCAACTGATATGGCCGACTACCTCGTTAAGAAAGGCATGCCGTTCAGAGACGCTCACCGAGTCGTCGGTCAGACCGTCAGATACTGCGTTGAAAACGACAAGACTTTTGATGATCTGACGCTTGACGAATTTAAGGCTCAGTCCGAACTCTTTGACAAGGATATTTTCGAGGACATTTCTCTTGAACACTCCGTCGGAGCGAGAAAGTCTTGCGGCGGCACGGCACCCGAAGCAGTCAAAGTGCAGATGCAGCATGCCGAGGAGTTCTTAGATAAAGCCCACAAAGACTTGGAATAAACCCAAAAATGTAATTTAGAACGTTAGCCCTTAAGCCTCAACATGACCAAAGCAGTAAATACAAAACAAGTTCAGCCCCTAGTCGCTCTTGGGATACTCTTTTCTTTATTAAGCGCGATTACGTATGGTCTAAACCCCATATTTGCGAAACTTGCTTATTCGTGTGATTTATCAGGCACCGAAATCCTGCATGCCAGATTCATATTTGCGGTCGTCGTGTTAGGGCTTATGGGGCCGTTCCTTCAGAAAGATTTTTATCGGTTCAGCAGATCACTGATAAGAAAGTCGCTATTCATAGGACTCCTGATACTGCTCCCCTTGAATCTTCTCTATGTCTACGCTCTCAAGGATATTCCGGCATCCATGATGAGCTTGATCACTTATGTCTACCCGTTAATCATTTTGGCAATCAACGGCCTTATTTTCCACAAAAGTATCCGGGCGAATCAGATTGTATCCATTACGTTTATTCTTCTAGGGTGCCTCTGTATTTTCTCGGATGCCTTTAAGGCCAATATCACTTACACGGCGCTGGGCTTAGGTTTTCTTTCGACCTTCATGTATGCCGTATATCTGCTGTCGCTTCAGCAGCTGGCGACGAATGTGTCTGCGTACCAAATCACTTTTTTAACCCTTCTATTTTCAACTATCGGACTTTGCTTCCTTCATAACCCTCTGTTTATCCTCAGGTTCGATGCCATGCAGCTTGGGACGACGTTCGGTTACGGCGTTGTTTCTACCGTCCTGTCCACCATTTGTGTCTCCAGAGCCGTTCAGCTCTTGGGCGCAACGCAAGCCGGAATCTTTTGCTCTTTCGAGCCTGTCTTCACGATCGGATTTGCGGCCCTATTGTTAGGAGAAAGCATCCCTGCCTTCCGTTTGGTGGGAATGGTTTTCCTGATCCTGGGCATCGTCATTCCCAATCGAGCAGCGATATTCAAGATTTTCGAAGCAAAGTTCATCTCATAGGAGAACAACGATGGACATGATGTTTTGGATGGAACTAGCCGTCGTCATTATTGCCATCTTCATCGGTGCAAAATGGGGCGGTGCCGGTCTCGGCGCAGCCGGCGGTATCGGTTTAGGCGTTTTAGTATTCGGTTTCGGTATGCAACCGGGTGCGCCTCCCGTCAGCGTGCTGCTCATCATCACAGCCGTCATTACCTGCGCCTCGATTTTGCAGGGCTCCGGCGGCTTGGATTTCTTGGTGAGCATCGCAGAAAAGCTCTTAAGGAGAAATCCCAAGAACATCACTTTCATGGGCCCGCTGGTCTGCTACCTCTTTACACTCTTCTGCGGAACCGCATATGTGGCTTTCTCGGTCTATCCCGTGATTGCCGAAGTTGCTATCGGAGCCAGAGTGCGTCCCGAACGTCCCCTGACAATGTCCGTGATCGGTGCTCAGTCCGGCATCACCGGCTCTCCGATGTCGGCAGCAACCGGTGCCATGATTGCCCTCTTGGCGGTTAAAGGCGTTACACCTTTGCAGATCTTCTCCGTCGCCATTCCGGCCTGCCTCTTAGGCGTGCTGATCGGCTGCGCCTTCATGTTCAAAAAAGGTAAAGAATTGGCTGACGACCCCGAATTCCAGCGCCGCGTTATGAGCGGAGAATTCCAGGACAAGCCCATCAATACCGACAGCCGCAACTACTCTTCCAGCGCTAAGAAAGGCGTGATCGTGTTTGCCTTAGGTATTCTTGCCGTCGTCTTCTTCGGCTCCTTCCCCGACTTAATGCCGTCTTGGGAAAAGGCCGGAAAAGTCACACGTCTTTCCATTCCGAACATGGTCCAAATCGTCATGCTTTGCTGCGCCGGCTTGATCATGGTGATTGCCAATGTCTCTCCGAAGAAGCTCGCCGACGGTTCCGTCTTCCGCTCAGGTTTAATCGGCATGGTCGCAGTTTACGGCGTGTCTTGGTTAACGGCTACTTTCTTCAATTTCTACAAACCGATGTTTGTTGCCGAGTTCGGAAACATGATCCAGGGCGCACCAATCCTTTTTGCGGTTGCCTTGTTTATTTTGTCAGCAGTGCTCTTCTCTCAGGGCGCAACCGTAACGGCATTAGTTCCGATGGGTATCGGCCTCGGAATCTCTCCGGCAGACTTAGTCTGGATGTTCCCGGCTGTCAGCGGTTACTTCATGATTCCTGCGGGCGGTGCCATCATCGGCTGCGTAGCCTTTGACCGAACAGGAACAACTCAGATCGGTAAGTTTGTGTTTAACCACAGCTACATGCTCCCCGGAATTGTGACGACTCTTAGCCAGTTGGCTATCGGCTACGTCATTTCCAAATTCGTTTTCTAACGAATATAGAGCATCAAAGAGCCGGAACGAAAACTTCCGGCTTTTTGTTACTTACAATGATTTAAAAAATTTGGAGCTGTCATGCCACTTTCTCCGCAATCTAAAGAATTCTCTAAAGTTGAAAGATACCTTTTTCGAACCCAGCCCCAGCCGGGAGATAAGGTTGCCGGAGAAGACGAACTGATTCAAGCTTTGGGCTTGACTCGTTATAAGGTTCGGCAGGCGCTCGACCTCTTGGTCCAGATGGGCGTTTTAGAAAGAAAAAAGAAGCGCGGTACGTTTGTCAAAAGACAAGCGACCAACGACATGACCTACAACATTCTCGAGCAGCTTAAGTTAGCCGGCTTTGACGAGCTGGAATTCAACGAGGCGCGGCTCATGATTGAGCTCTCGGTTTTGCCTTTTGTGATCCGAAGACTCACGCCTGCCACTCAGGCTCAAATGAGAAACTTGGTCAACGGAATTAGGCTCAATGCCGGAGACCCTTTGAAAGCCGATGCGATTCTGATGGATTTCCACCTATTGATGCTTCATTGCTGCGGAAACCGCGTCATGGAAGTCTTTGCCAATGTCGTCAGAACCTACTTTCAATCCACTAAGAGTTTAGTCAAAGACATGCCGAAGGAATTTTTTGAGGAGAAGGCCACACTTCTTGAAGGATTTTTAAAGGCGTTAAACCGCAACGACCTTCCTGAGGCAACCGAGTTGCTGAGACAGTCGATCGAAGCAAAACCTTCTGCCTTGAAGGAATAGACGCGCCCTCCCGCCGGACTATTTTCCCCGGCAGGAAGATCGCCCTTTTTCGCAACTTTTCTTACTGCTGTTTTCTTTCCATCAGTTTTCTGGCCCAGAGTCTCACCAACTCTATTGAAACCGGTCCCTTCCGAATAAAGTCCTCAAGTAAGCGGGAAAATCTTATCTGTGCGATCACCGGGTTCACGGAGACACCAACGGCGCACTCCCTCATGAACTTCATGACTTTTTCTTTGTCGATGGTTTTCTTCAATGAATCAAATCTGCCATAGGCATTTAGGTTCCCGTCGGTGACGGAAGAATTGATGAAGTCAACGAGCTGCTTTTTATCTACTCCTGTGATTTCGACAAATTGATCAATTTGCTCTTCTTTTTGATCCTTAAGATATTTTTCGAGAAGGTTTTCCAGTGTTTCATTTCCTTGGACGACGATTTCTCCGCTTTTTATTTTCGCGAGAAGATAGTCGGCGGCCGCCTGTTGCTCTCTTGACAGCAGACAGTAGTGCCCATGAATCTCGTTTAGAAGGCTCTCCAGGTGATCTTCAGGATCTTTATCTTGGACGGCCTTTAGAAACACCTTGAACCGGCTCTCAATATAATCCAAATCAATTTTGAGGGAATTTATGTTGAGCTGACCATCAATACTTTCCAACGGGCTCTCTTCCGGCCTGGTTATCGGATCCGAAATCGTTCCGGCTAATGCCTCTTTTAATCGCAACAAGAGGACTTCATACAGCGTCTTGGTTAGCCCGATATGAACGCCTCTGGCTTCTCCGTCATCTTTAAACGTGTAGTCCTGTTTTTCTAATCTGTATCCCTGAACGGTTGCCAAACGAATCACCGACATTAGCTGAGACATTTCTTTAATGAATTTATTTTTGTCTTCTTCCGCCGGCGGAACTTTGCTGAAGTCCTCTATACCGGCAGCCGCGAAAATATTGACGATCTTTTTAAGTATTTCATTAAGATCAAAGAGATTTTTCTCAAGCTTGTCAGCAAAAATTCCTGCGGAGTGACCGTTGGTGTAAAGCTTTACTGCTTCTGCCACTCTGTTGTCCATCGTGAAAGGTTTTCTGTAATAGCGAATCCTTCCGAAATCTTTATCATCGTCCAGAAGCCGATTCGTCCGGGAAAAAGCCTGGATTAAGCCCTCGTATTGAAGCATCTTGTCGAGAAAAAGCGTGTTGACCCACTGAGAATCAAAGCCAGTCAGCATCTGATCAACAACGATAAGAATGTCTAACTGTTTACTCCTATCTTTGTCTATCCCGCGATAATTTTCCTTATGAGAAAGTCTCTCAGCAATATCTCTTTTGAAGTCGGAATCTCGCTGTAGAGACAGACCGAAATCCTCATTGTATTTCGCATGAATTTTGTCAACCCATTGAGTCTTATCAAGCTTAGAGTGATTAATATCCTGATCACCGTCCGAATTATCAATAGAGGGGGCAAACAAAGCAGTAATTTTGAGCGCTTCATAGTTTGGATTTCCCTGCTTGCGCTTATCTATTTCCTTTTGAAAAAGATCCCAGTAAGCAATCGCGTCTTCGATGCTTGAAGTCGCAAAAATGGCGTGAAATTGTTTTTCCGTTCCGAACGGATGGGTTAGTTTTGGAAAGTCATCAAGGATATTTTTGACGACCATGTTTCGATGCTTTTCCTGCTTATATTGTGCGTCGGGAATGAATGATTCAATTCCCTTTATTATCTTTCCTTCGCCGTTAACGGACTCTCCCATGGGAAGAGCCATGACCTCGTCAAAGACGTCCTTTTTCTTTTTATCTTCAATTAAATCCTTTTCGTCTTTGGCTTCAGCTTCCCGCATAGCAACCTGCTGACGTAGTTCTTGCTCTTGAAACGTAGAAACTCGGTCTATCTGGAAGCCTAAGACATTCTTATCTTTTATGGCTTCGGCAAGCGTGTAAATGTGAATCGTGTCTCCGAAGATATCGCTGGTAGTAGCTCCGACTTTTTTATTGGTTTCGGTAATCGGCGTTCCGGTGAAGCCGAAATAAGTTGCTTTGGGGAAATTATTGCGGATATCTTGCAGCATATCTCCGAATACCGATCGATGGCACTCGTCGATAATGAATACGATTTCTTTTTTCTGTAATTTTTCCAAGTCCGGCAGAGAAATAGTCCCACCTTCCTTGATCCGGCTCATTTTTTGGATGGAGGTAACGATAAGTCCGTTGGAACCGGTCCCCTTGTCTTTAAGTTTTGCAATGAGTTCCGCCGTGGAATCCACAGTGTCCACGCTGTCATCGACCAGGGACATATTGTTATAGGCAGTATGCGACTGAGTCCCTAGCTCAATTCTGTCTACAAGAAAGACGACCTTATCCACCTTTCCGGAAGAAGCAATGAGCTGGGCGGCTTTAAAACTCGTCATCGTCTTGCCGGAACCTGTCGTGTGCCACACAAATCCGCCTTTGCGGTAATTGTCTACATAGACTTCGTTCTTTTTTTCTTCTTCGTAGTACCGATGAGAGATGCCGTCGGCTGCGTAATATTGGTAGCTTCTCATTACCTTGAGAATATTGTCTCCTCTGTCGGCAACCGTAAAGAAGCCCACCATCTTATGCGCCATCGGAATAGACAAAAAGTCTTCGGCAATCTTCCGCCAATCGCTAACAATATTATTTTTTTCGTCCGCCCAGTGGAAGACAAATTTAGGGTTGATCGGTTTACTGCCCGGATGAGCGAAATAACTCATCTCGTTTGGATTCATTGCGACGAAAAATTGAACAAGCGAAAAAATACCTTTACTGAAAATACCATGCCTTAAATACCGCTGGATTTGATTTTTTGCATCATGAATGTCAATGCTATTAGCTTTTAATTCAATGTGAATAACCGGCATCCCATTGATAAGGAGCATGATGTCTCCTCTTTCCTTTTTGGAAACGTCGCCTTCAAAAATGGGCTGTTCGGCGATTTGATAGCGGCTTCTTCCTCCCGCAATTTGATTATGATCAAATATGACTAAAGAAACGTATTCCGAAAGCTGAGGGGCTTCCGGATTGTCTCTCAAAATTGACACAGAGGATCCATTAATAAAAAGATTTTTATTAAGCGGCAGAGGTGAGCTGTCCACTTGCTTGAGAATTTGATCCATCTCGGAATCTGATAACAGAACGCCATGCAGGACATCCCGATTATTCTCAAAAATAATCTTTTTCCAATTCTCGATTAAGTCCTTCTCTGTAGGCCGATAAAAAACATCTCCTTTCCAACCTTTATTTTTTAGAGTGTTAATTAAGGCCTTTTCGAATTCTGCTTCGGATTTAAATAAACTTCCGGTCATAATCATTCTGCGTTTGAGGGTGGAAACATGCTCTGTAAAAGACTTGACTTGATCTGCTTGAGAAGATCTGCTTTACGCTGATGAAGAGAGATCACTTTGTCTATTAAGTCAAATAAGTACCCTAACTTCCTTTGTTCTGAAATATCTGGAACAGTTAACAGAACTTTTTTTAGTTCAGAAACGTCAACACTTTTACCATCTCTAATACCGTAAACACATGGGCTAAGCAGCCTATTGATGAAATTAGAGCTGCGAAAAATGCGATAAATAAAGGAACTATTTACTTTCCTTGAATGGAACACATGGTATGCCGGACTTACTAACCCAGTTGAATTGGCCCGCTCTAATCCGCCCTCAAAAGAACGGAGGTGGAGGATGAAGTCGTCTTTGTAGACAACTTTGTAATTGCCCAGATTTTTTGTCGAATAACTTAAATTTCTATTACTCCTGTCCCGCTCTATCGTGCCTGCCCCTTGAACAACTGATAACGCGGAATATTGATCAAATCCTTTTATCGCATATTCTGAAAAAAGATCTTCAAATTTATGCAATCTCCATTCGTTATTGAAAGAAGCGAATCGGATTTCTGGTTTTGTTCCCCCATGCTTGGGGAACATTTTAAGAAGGAGAGTCGCTTCTAGCATTTGGAACTTACTTAGCTTACTCTGATGAAGAGTAATAGTTTTCTCTAAACTATCAAAAAATGTTCCGATTTTCCTTTGCTCTTCGATAGAGCAGAAAGGAATTTCGGTATTTTCAATTGTTCTCTTAGAAAGGCTAGGCACCCCAGTCGATTCGTCTTTCTTTTTCCAATCTACCCTCTGGAAAAGACAAAAAAGAAAATTCAAGTCAACTCCAGGCTTAGGTAGACAAAAGAAGAGCGTGTCGACTGTCCAGAACGGTGCTTTCAAAATATATGGGGAGTTAATAGTTCCTTTTCTCCCAATTCCGACAGCATCTTTCTCAGAGGATAATGCCTGGTCTACGCTAGTCAGATATCCACCGGTTCCGTAGACAGGAATATTCCCTTCACCTAAGTGTTTGTAATCTCGTCCCGATCCAATATTAATCGCGTCTCCCAACTTACGCTGTTCCCACGCTTCAATGAAACCTTTAAAACAGATTTTTATCGGGTTGCTTTGGTTCACAGCTCTACTCCTTAATCAACTCTTGGAGTGTCTTTAAAGCCTCAGACTGAATTTCATCGGCCTGTAATTCTGACAAAAGACTAGAAAGCTCATCAGAAGTTTTCTTAATTTCTTCCTCAAGGGCAATAAACGAGGAGCTATGCTCTGCTTGTAAAGTTGAAAGTTTTTCCGAGAAGTTAAAGACGAGGTCGTCCCCCATTTTCTCCCAGCTCTTTACTAACGGATTGATCCATTTATTCGTTAAGATTTCTTCAAATTCTTCTTCTGTGAGACTTTGCTGTTTTTTCGAAGTTTCCCCATCGAGTTCTTCATAAATTTTTTTAGCTTCTTTGCGTGTCTTATCTACTGTTGAAATTCGTGAAGCAACTTTTTTTACGAATTCCTGAGATTCTGAAAGAGTAAGGCCAGCCTTTTCGTCTTTTGCAATCGCCTTAGAGAGGGCTTTGATTTCCTTCGGAATAAAGACTTCTTTCTCTTGATCGATTGCAGAATCAAACTCAAAGTCTTCTGGAATTTCACCGTACAGTTCTTTCAACTCTTCTTTGGCGAGCTCGGCGTTCCTTTCGGCGGAACTTAATTCTTCTAACTTAGTCGGAAAATAACGCTCCTGAATAAAAGTTCTAACAAAAGCGCCGAGTTGAAATGAAGCTTCCCCGTAGGAAGTTATTTCTTCTTTTCCTAACTCAGGATTGTTGCGTTCATCAGGTTTTCCCTGTCTTTGCTCCTCCCCGAAAACTTCACTACCTTCCTGGGAAGAGAGAGCTTCCATATCATTTGTTATTTCCGTCCAATGTTGTGAGAAGAGTTCAAATGCTTCGTACTTATCGATTAAGGGCAGCTTTTCTGCTTGTCCCAGTATTTCTGGAGCAATTGATTCAAACGCCAAACTCTGAGAAATTTTTTGACGCTCTGCAATAAGTTTTTGTTTGAGGAAAGGGAAAAACGCTTCGAAAGACTCATGAACTTTCTTTTTAAATTCTATGATTGCCGAAAAATTTTCCAGAATTTCTTGTGCGTTTTCTTTTAAGACGAAATAGCCGTCTTTTCTTTGGTCGAATAATTTTTCTTTAAGCCCTTCAAACACGTTCCAAAACGGCTGTAGGGCGTCAATCTCCTCCTTTGGTATTCCGCTGTAAATTAAAGAATATAAATCCGATCTCTCCTCTTCAGAAGAAGCGATGTAACGTGGAATATTTAAATTAAATCCGTTGTTTTCAATTTCTTCAAAAGAAACCCTACGAGAAAAACCTTCCAGCTCTTTGCGATCTTTCCATACCTCTACAGCTTTTCTAATGTCCCGCGCTCTTAATTTATTTTTAGCCGTGACTTTTTCAAATCCTTTTGAAGCATCAATAAAAAGAACGTCTTTTTGCTCTCTTGACTTCTTTAACACCATAATGACCGTCGAAATTCCTGTTCCGAAGAAAATATTGGGCGGCAAGCCAATGACAGCGTCAATTTGATTCAATTTAAGAAGCTGTTTTCTGATACGTTCCTCTTCCCCTCCCCGGAATAAAACCCCATGAGGCAAAACAATGGTGAGAATACCGTCGTACTTCAGATGGTATAGATCGTGCAGAAGAAACGCGAAATCCGCGGCGCTTTTCGGCGCTAAGCCATAATTTTGAAAGCGCGGATCAACTGCCATGCCATCCGGGTTCCACTTTAAGGAATAAGGGGGATTGGAAACAACTGCGTCGACTAAAAGCGGCTCATCTTTAAGCGTATTTCTTGGCCAATCAGTGCGGAGAGTATCGTTGTTGCTAGTCGAAATATTGTCTCGAATAATGCCTCTCATGACAAGGTTCATTCGAGTCAGGTTGTAAGTCGCCTCTATGATTTCCTGTGCGAAATATCTAATTGAATCTGTTGATTTTCCCTGCTTTTCAATCGCTTTTCCAATGGTAATCAGGAGAGAACCCGAACCGCTTGTCGGATCATAAACAGAAATGCGTTCTCTATCTTTTAAGGAGTAAGCAACAATCTCGGCCATTAGTTCCGAGACTTCGTGCGGTGTATAGAATTCCCCTGCTTTTTTTCCGGCTGAGGAAGCGAATTGGCCGATTAAATACTCATAAATGAACCCAAGAACGTCATACCCCCCCCCGCATTTTTCATCGGAATATTGTCTATGAGACGGGCGAGTTTAACGATCATCTGAGAGCGCGTAGCATCGTTTTCGCCAAGGCTCATGAGGCCCGCATTAAGAGAACGGAAAATATTGGAGAACAAGGGATTTTCAAGCGTCACTAAATTAAAATTACTCAAAGCAGCCGAAAGACTCCCGATATTCATTCCCTTATCTTTTCCCATCATTGAGGAAAATAGATTTTCTTCAGGGATGTAATAGCCGAGGTTGTCTATAAGATAAGTTTTGACGTCCTCAGCGGCCAAGTCTTCTTTAGATGCGCCTAAGTTCTCTTTGAGATATTTAACCTCGTTTTCCGAAAGGAATTTATAAAACAAAAGCCCTAAAATGAAATCTTTATAGTTCCCGGCTTCTATTTTTCCCCGCATCTCATTTGCGCCCTTCCAGATCTGGGCGGCCAGTTCTTGTTTATTCATCCGTAGTACTTTCCTCTAATATTTTTTGAGGAATATTAGTCGATTCGAACGGAGCATATCGAAAAAATACTGTTGTCGTGAAAAAATGTGCTTTTGACCACAATTTCTTCTCTTCAACTGCAACTAGAAAGTGTTCTCCTTTACACGAGTCTTCCAAAACTTTTGATTTTTGAAAGCTGCCAAGCATCTACAAGCCTAAAGAACCGATATTTAACCGAAACCTCTTCATAACCTTAAAACTTGTGGTCTTTTTCATATTTTTAGTTTGCTGCTTAGCATGTTCCAAGGATTGCGCTTGGGTTAAAAACAAAAATCCCGAGCACCGACTTTATTTGTCGATACTCGGGAGTTTTACTTAGCTTCCGGCCTTAATGTACTTAGCCGGAAACTTTCTGCAAGTTTCTAGAGATTAGAACTGGTAGCTATATTTAGTTTTCAGCATCTGATCCAATCTGCCGTCGTTGGCGCCGTCTACGGAATAATGAAGTCCGAAGGAGTGGCTGCCTTTAACGGCATTGACACCGATTGTGCCGTTTACCAAAGCGTTATTGGTAATACGTGCGTCGAACGAATCAGAAACAGCAGTGTTGCGCAAACCGACCTTATTCTTAACCTTACGATCACCAAAGTTCGGTGTCGCCGTCACGTCTACGAACGGCTTGATTCCAGCGCCGCCGGCAGTCTTAATATCGGAGCTCACTGCGACACCGACCAGCAGTTCAAAGAGGTTAGCGCTCTCGTTCTTATAGGAGAAGCCGCTTGCATTGAAATCGTCAACCCTAACGTGTTTATAACGGAGACCAACGTGCGGAGTAACCTTTACTGCCTCAGTAACGGCAAACGGTTTTTCAGCACGAATGCCGGCAACAAAGGTCTTACCGTTGGGTTTTGCCTTGTAGCCCTGAGACTTGATCTCGTTTTTGCTCTGAAGATAACCGACAGAGCCGATCAAATTCACATACGGATTCGACCAAACGCCGTAAAGGTTGAGTCCGAAGTAATCAATGTTGTTCTTGATTCCGGCTCCGGTGTTCTGACCTCTGAGAGAGCCTTTACCGAAGTTGGCCGCCAAGCCGGCTGCTAAACCATTACCGAAGGCATAGCCGCTTCCCACGGTAATGCCTGAGACATCACTTCTGTAGCCGTACTCATGGGAACCTGCAGAATAGTGACGAGCCTTGCTGAAAGAACCGTTGACATCAATCCAAAGGTCGGCGCCCTTGCGGTCATGAGCGTGGCCGACAAGCACGGATCCGTGAGAATCGATCGTATCCAGCTGAGTGTTGGCAATATTGACAGCCATGGTCTGAGTGCCGGATGCAGTACCCATCAAAGCGATTGCGTTCAGTTTTGCTGATGCCCCCTGAGCTGTCGCGTTTGTGGTAATATTTTCAATTCTGTCTTTTGCAAGACCGTCAGCGGTTAATGCGAAGTTCACAGGGTTCTGGATCAGGATATCTGCACTGAAAACATTTTCTGCCTTAGCGGTAACAACCTTATTGTCCACAACTTGCTTGAGCAGATTGTCTGTAGAGAAAAGGTAGTCCTCGATCGAGTCATCATCTTTAACCGCAAGACGGTGGTGCCTTCCTTAACTGCTGTGGCATTGAGCAGAACAACGCTGCTGCCTTTGGCTGCATCAACTTTGTCTACGACAACCAGAGGAGAAGATCCGTCATAGCCGTCGAGCGCCTTGATGAGGACTTTTCCGTCGGAAGCAACGGTCAAAGTATTTGAGGAAGCAGCACGTACGTTGTCAGCGTTTGCGTTTAATGGTTCCGGCAACAGTCGTTCCTGCAGCGAGCAATAAAGCGGAGCCGCTGACATCAGAGAGCGAAGAGCCGATTTGATCCTCTGTCATGGAGTAAGCAGCTTTGCCTTCGACGTTTAAAGCACCGGTCTCTTGCGAGGAGAAAAAGGCTCTAATCGCATTGTGACTCACGTCGGCATGGTGCATTTTTTCTAACCTCTTGCCTTTCAAGGCAGTCCTTTCTCCTACCCGGAGGTTTTTCAATGAGCACATTAGACGTAGTAGATAAACAAAAAACCGAATCCTCTCCCAGCCGAACAAATATCTGCTCTGAGACCTTTTTGGGAGAAGGCAACATACCCATTGATCTTTTGATAACGCCTGAGGTGCCGAAACAACTCTTAAGCCTGATTAAAGAGTTGGGAAGCGAGAGAGCACTGCAAAAAGACGAATTATTTTTACGTAAAGGATTCCTGCGTTCAGAGATTAGCTGTCGTTATAGATGGGATTAATGGAAAGGTATTATCTGATCCTCGAGACATAAACACAGGTATATACGCTATTGCAACACCCTTGCGTGTAGCGACGGGGTATGTGAACTTTTTCTCCGGTCGACCCTGTAGACAAATTTGTGTTGCATTGACTCCTGCCAGAATCCTAGAGTGCGACGTTGGCGCTTTGAGATCAGAACTCATGAAAGATCAAGAATTGATTTTTGAAACAGCCGAGTATTTCGAGAAGTGCGCGGATTTGGAAAACATCACGATTTCTGCTCGACATCTGCCGAACCTGAAATATAAGAAAGACTAGTATGGGTAAATTCAGGACTTGTTGTTGCCGAAATAGATGCCCCTTGAAGAAGTCAGGTTTACTCGAACAGATTGCTTCAGAAAAAAGTTTCTTTTGCTGCGCGTTTTTTCTCCAACTTAGTTTCTAATCTAGCTAACACGTGAAAGCGATACATGGACTACCGCAGGCTTACGGCTACGGCATCTTTGGGACGCGCCCAAAATTCTAACGACTTCCGTCCCCCATAGGAGTACGAATCACCGTGGGCGTGTTCACAAATACGCCCTCATCGAGTCCGAACAGTTTTTGAGCCGTTCATTCCCGAATTCTTTTAGCCGGAAAAAAGTGGATTGTGCGGAACCGGCAGGCCTCACAGGGCGATTCTATCGCGCGAACCTTATCGGTTCGCCTCCTATCCATCCCCGCGTTACGCACGGAGAATTTCGCGGAATTTATTAAAAACCGAATTATTTCGGGCTGAAGAGAATTTTTGGATCAGAAAAATAATGGAAGGAGCTTCAACCATAAAGGGAAAACCTCCCCAAGTCACTCAACATACTGAAGCAATACTTACCTTGTTAACTAATGAGAACTAACAATTCTTTGAAGTCATAGACAAAGCCTTCAAGCCAAGCAAAAATTATGCGGCCGGAGAGAAGTCTTCAACGATTGAAAGGTTTTAAATGGTACACAAGTTTGTTTGATTAGTTAATTGATCTTTCTCGGCAGAATGCAAATAGTTGCGAATGCCTTCGTTGTCCTATACTGGTTAAGTAGTTGTAAAGGCGAGGACAGAGATTAGCGCTTTTACAAACAAAATTTCTCTTAAAACCCTCGACAAACCGTTAAGAAGCCGCGTTGAACCTACGGCTCCTTTCTCCTTCAAGTGTAATTACTTCAAAGCAGATTGTCCGGAGATTCTTCCGAAAACCATCGCATCAGCAACGCCATTCCCGCCGACACGATTAGAGCCGTGAACACCTCCAGTGGCTTCGCCTGCGGCGAACAATCCTGGAATCACGTGCCCTGCCTTGTCTAACACCTGAGCTGCAGAATTAATTTGAATGCCACCCATTGTATGGTGAACTGCCGGTACCATTGGCGTGGCGTAGAAAGGACCTTCTGTCATCGGCTTATCATCCTGAGTGAATTTCTTAAAACCAAGATTATCTTCCTTAATCTTCCCAGTAACGACGTCGTTATAGGTGTCAATCGAGGCGCGAAGTTTTTTCGGGTCCATACCCGTTTTCTGAGCCAGCTCTTCAATCGTGTTGCCGGAGAAAGCTTGGCCAAGCTTGATCATTTCGCCAATCGTTAAGTTCTTCGACTGATAGTCAAGCGTCGGGTACTTAACGTGATTAGAAACAATCCAGTACTTGCCGCCTTCCTTGAAGACAGCCTTGCATAAAGTATCTCTCGCTGCATCTTCGTTTACAAAACGGTCACCCTGCGGCGTGAGGAAGATGCGGTTTCTTCCGCTGGGCCAGCTGGACATAATGCCTGTTTTCGGTGTTCCGCCGGGATGCAGCTGGATATCATCAAGGTTGATGACATTGGCACCGACCTGTTCGGCAAGTTTTAACCCATCGCCTTGAGATGCTTTGAAATTGTTCGTGCAGGGAATGTTTTTATCGAGCGTAACTTCTTTCCATACACCGGTATTTTTGGCTTGCCTCATTTCTACATTGGAACCAAAACCACCGGTTGCAATGATGACGCCTTTGCTCGCCATGAAATTGACGTCTTTACTATCATGCTTACCCAAAACACCAATCACCTTGCCTGCCTCATTCTTAATGAGTTTCACAGCCTGAGTATCGGTGAATACTTTCACTTTATCCGGATAGGCTTTAATGAACTTTTCCAACACGCGGATATAGCCATAACCACCTCCTTCGGCACCATGACCACGTGGATACAAGCCACCGACAATCACTCGTACCTTCGGCCCGAATCCAAGTCCTTTGCCTTCCAACCAATGCATCGTTGCCGGAGCTTCTTCAACCAGTTTCTTCACCAGCTCCGGATTGTTTTTGTTGTGACCGCCTCTCATCGTGTCTTGAAAATGTCTGTCGATGCTGTCGTCGATGTTTTGACGATTTTGTCTTTCGGGATCAACCGCGTTGTATCCGCCCCCGGAAACTACTGTGGAGCCACCTAAATAACCCAGCTTTTCAACAATGATCGCTGTTCCGCCAGCTTCGATGACTGACGCAGCAGCCGCAAGACCTGCCCCACCGCCTCCGACAATCACCACTTCACTGCTATAGGTATCCTTGAGCTGAGCCTTCGGAAGTTTGGTCTGAAATTTAGAGAGGTCGGCACCGGCAGCCTCAAGATTCTTCTTGACGGCATACTTCAACGCCATACTGGTCACGGAAGCGCCGGTTACATTATCAACATTGATAGTTTGATTCCTGATTATTTTCTTGGAAAGGTTAGCAATAGCCAGTTTGCCGACCCCTGGGCTCTCTCTGTTGTCTGTGAGAATATTGGCAATTTTTCCGTCTTTCATGATTACGTCGACGGTCATCGGTGCATTGTGTGCTTGAACCGTGTTGGAATAGACCTGGTTTGTTTCAGCGTAAACAGAAGAGGCAATCAGCACTCCAAATGCAGCTGCAGTCAGATGAAATTTTGCTGTTGTATTCATGAGATTCTCCTTGGAATGAAACACTGAAGAAATAGTAGAAAAAATTAAAAAATCAGGAATTTTCAAAGAATTCATTTCAGCTAAAATTGATAGAATTATCAATAAATATTGAAAAAATTCTCAATTTACTAATGAAAGCTTCTAATCAAATTGAGGTTTGGAAGTTATTTTTAGACCTTCGTCATTCAGGCAGCATTCGCAAAACCGCTGAACAATACGGACGTGATTCGGCGGAGATTTCCCGTACTCTAAGCAAATTGGAGAAAGAACTAAAAGTTCCTCTGTTAGATAGGCGTTCTCGCCCTTTTCGTCTAACGGAAACGGGAGAAGAACTCTTTCCTCTAGTCGAAGATATGGTCGGACGGTATGAGGAGCTCTTGGGAAAAATAGAACAGAAAGCGGATAAAGAGTCCGCCATAATAAAGATCATGGTCCCGAATACTTTCGTCTCTATCTCACACTCACTTTTCTTTGAGTACATCAAGTTCTTTCCGAAACATAAAATTCGCGTTATTACTCCTGTAAATACCGAAGAGTTCCGAAAAGGAAGCGCTGATATCGTGGCTGTCACAGGCCATGTCACACTTCCGGACTCTATTCTCATCCCTCGCGGCAGAATGATCTTTGTACCGGTTGCCGCTCCTTCCTTCATTGAAAAATACGGCCTTTTGGATCATCCAGACCGTTTAGCCGAAGTCCCGGTCGGACACACATTTGGCGGAGACAAGTTTTCGCATACGCCATTTGACAGCGTATGCAAGCAAGGAAAGCGCTGTCACCTTCATTTGCGCCAACAAATTGAGTGGTCCTCTCCAAATTTGTTGTTTGAGTCCGTATTGGCCGGAGAATGCGCATCTCCTGGAATGCCGCTCTTTTATTGCATAGACGCACTGCGAGCCGAAAAACTTGTCCCGATTCTTAACGGCTGGCACAGAGCTTCTCAGTTCAATTATCTCGCATGCCATTCATCACGTTGGAATGTTCCCTACATACGAACCTTCATGAATTGGTTTGCCGAAAGATTTGCTGAGAAAGAAGCCCATTATGAAAAAGAATTTGCAAAACTCTTCGGAGAGGAGCTTTTACACGAGTTGATGACTTCCTGAAAGTCATCGGTTTGAGCAGCTTCTGATGACCAGAATATTAAATAGAACCCGAGGCTTATCGTCGCTGAAGAGCTCGAGTATCTGCAAATCCCTGCCAGGGATTTTGCTAGACAGAGCAATGTCGATCCAAACTCGCTTTTAAAAATTCTGAGAGGCCAAGCGTCCATAACTCTTGACATTGCTGAGCGTTTGGTGAAGGCTTTAACTGGCCCTGATGCGGTCAGGCAATGGTAGCTGCCGGGTTCAACAAATCGCGCTCTGCCTCTTCTTCTCCTTACAGTAGGAGCAGCCTTTCCGGTTTGTCACTGGGATATGCGTACCCGTTTACCAAAAGAACAAACATTTATTTTTTAGTTAATGCTGCGTACGCGACACAAAAGAATGATGGCCCTAAAAAGTCAAGAGCATTCGTTACCGAGGAAGCTATCGGTCTGACACACTTTTTTTGATCATCGCTTCGTCCCCGCCTCGTCGCCAATTCACGTCTAACTTGATCATTTGAGAGAAGAAACTATCGCAGGCTGCGAAACTCAATGGCATTTGTTATGCAGATACAGAGGACTTCTCCGCGGGCGAGCCCTGAGATGGATAGCGGTCGTTCCGGTCGGAAAGGTCCAGGTGATAGAACTGCCGTGTGAGGCTTCTTAGAGGTGATACTACCCGTTATGCAAGATCTGAACTACTCACCACCGGCGTTCGTCGCGCTCGTAATCCACCTTTAGGCATTTTTGCTGAAGCGGCCGGGCTCCTCTTCGTTTACATGAAGAGGAGGAAGTCAATGACGGGCCGGCTAAAGTTTTCTATCCATTCTCATCCTCAAAATTCATACCTCAAGCCGATATCGGCCCGGAACTCTTGGTTGAGCTTACCTCCAAAAGAGCGCTTGATCTGTGCAAAACCTGATGTGTTCTTAGACAAATGCATCGTCCCTCCAATGCCAACATCTAACCAACTGTCTTTTAGGTTAACTGTGCTTCTGTTATTGGCAGTTCCCCCGATCATGTGATAGTCGGCACGATACCGAGCAGTAAACTCTCTCAGACCGTCCACCTTGACAAAAGCGCTGCCAAGACTTCCTTTGTATCCGCCGGAAAGCCCAACTCGTCCTATCACGCTATTAATGGCTTTTGTTCTAACACCGACAGCGGTGTCCGTATCAAAGCTATTTCCCTTAATCCGACCGTACAAAATTTGGAACTGCGGCTCAACAAACCAATTTTCTTCCTTTCCGAAACAAATACGTTTCCCGGCTTCTGCGCCCAGCTGAATCGCATAGTTGTTAAAGCGACCTCTGGAAATGTAGTCATAATTATCGGAAACGGCAGTGAACTTATTGTGCATCCGGCTCAATTTAAACACTAAATCGACATACATATCGTTGTTCCAAAGGAACGTTCCGTAACCGCTTAAACTGGCCATATTATTTTTCTCAGAACCGCCGTTAGATAAGTCCGCGTTTCCTCGAAGAACAGTTAACCCGGCTCCCGCCAGCCACTTTCCGTTTTCTGTATGCGTTACTGTTTTATCTAAGCCCAATTGAATGCCTCCAAAATCGTTTCGGAAATAAACTCCATTTTTATCGTACTTATTCCTTCCGCCGATTACTCGGACCCATGGACCTTCTGCACTTTCATCATCCCTTATTTCTCCGAGTCGCTGATAAAGCGTCTCGTTATCTTGGCGCCAAATGAAGTATTGAGTCAGTCCGACTCCGTCAATACTTGTCATTGTTGAGGTCTTGTCATTAATAATTTGCGGCTCATCGGTCCCGTGCGAATCTCCTCCTTCGATACTTCCGACGATCTCTCCTTCGTATTGATAGCGGGAAGCTGCATCTCCGCTGTTTGCTTCGCTTTCAAATCCGATTTCCTTGACTTCGTCGGGGTTTCCGACCGAACCAATCGGTTTTAATGCATATGCCGCCCTATATTTATTGATCAAGCCCTCATTAATAGCCACTGTTCCGTGTTTGACCTCTCCATTAAGTTGGCTCGTCTCCAAATTTTCAGCACCTGTATCTACAAAAACTCGACGTGCTGCTGAGCGGAGAACTTTTTCTGCACCCTTGATTGATAATTTATCTGGATCTTCCCCCATAACGGCAAGATTAATTCGAGATAGCGACCCGTCCTCTTGTTTCTCCACTTGTTTCAAAAAGACTCCGCCGGAAGTTACGTTGTTTCCCTCTCTAGAAAAAACAAACAGTGCATTCCCCCGGAATCTGCCCTGGTTATAAAGACCGCTGTGATCACCAAAACGGATGCGGTATGGAGTTGCCTTTATTCCAACCGAAAGAAGAGAATTTTCAGGATTTCCCTTCCCCATCAACGACCGTCCGATGAAAATATTTACACCCGGGTTCAAGGTAAGCTCACCACTGTTTGACGGTGAATTTTCTAACTTGAGAACCCCAAGATTTGTATTCGTTCCGGCCGCGTATAAGGATCCCGACTCAATGGTAAATTTTCCTTTTAACACGGTAACCGCATTAGAAGCGTCATCATAATCGGGTTTCACAGAGCTAACATGAACAGCTGCGCCTCCTGCATATGTACCATTCTGCGTTTTGGAGCCCACTCTAATCCTCGCCCCATCTTCATTAAGAGACTCAATAACTTGAAGTCCGCCTCGGTTTGCAATGCCTACGGTTCGCCGACTAAAGCCTTCCTGTCCCTCAACGCTTTGTTGAGGTAAGTCTGTAGTGGCCTGAATCAAGTATTGAATCCCGATGTATTGATTAGGCTCTCCGTCCTCTCTGATTTGATTCCAATTCAGTACCCCGAAGACAGGCCATGAATTCCTTATCTCCGTTCCCCCATTTCCGGGATCATTGATCTTTTCTGCTTTTTGCTGCAAGGAATCTACAATCACGCTGCCAATCGATTTTATGATTTGTCGGCCGTTAAAAAATTCATTTGTTCGATTATGCGGACCTGACAAATCATCGATTCCACTTAAGATACCAATTGGATTCGCGTACAGGACGCCTATGGACTCAATATATTGAATCCCCTTGCCGCGCTCAACAACGCCAAAAGTAAAGTTTTGTTCCGGCGACCCTATTGAATCAATTCTTGAAAAAATTTCCTGATGGCCTTCTGTTTGCCCGGCGCTGTAATTAGCAATCGCGCTTCCTCGATTGTTGTAATAACTCATGGAGTCATATGAATGACCGCTGCTGATGGCAATGGAAGAAATCTTATCGTCCTTTTTACCGATAATTTGGGTCCCGCTCCAATTCGTAATGACTGCACCGTCATAATAGACTGAATTGGAGAAATTACCATTCAAGTCAAGTTGATAGGCATTTCCAACATTTGCTAACAACATACCGAAAGAACCGGATATTTTTTGAGGAGATTCCCCAAAACTATTTCCGTGTTCAAAAACCGTTCCATTTGCAGCGATGAGATTCTCACCAGGCTGGGAAGCATGATAAGACCCCGCAATTGGCTCCGAGAGTTCTTTCGCACCCAAATGACTCCAAAAGCTGCAGCCGAGAGCTGAGGCTATTGCCAAGCATAAATATTGGTTTAATTTTTTCCTTTTCAGATCAAACATGAATGTACAACCCATCGTAATATTAGTGTAAGTAACTCAAAACAAGTTATATAAAATTGCAGATGGTTAAATTAATAAGTTAAAACGGGTGGTATTAATTAACCAAAATAGGAAATCAAGGGATTAATCCGAAAATTATTTAGTAACGTCTTCATGGATATACAAAGGGATAGTTACCTAACGATATAAGGGGAAATTGATATTTGAAACTAAAAGTTGCTTTTTTGGACAACAGAATCCCCGCCGGTTAAATGGACTGTAAAACCACAGGACTGCACGTCTTCAACCAATTTCGGTACTTTCCCTCCTTAAAAATCTCGATTCGGGCCGTGATAGGCCTTTCCTCTCTTCCGGAAATCAATAATGGCAATAGAAACAATCGGAGGATGCATGAGCTCGATCACAGACGTCTATAGTCCAAGGACGACATTTCGTTGTACACGCCTTCGCGGCGCTAAGGTCGGGAGTTCCGTCTGCCAATTTTGTGCAGTCGGATGTTCTCAATTGGGCTTTTTTAAAGACGGAAAATTAATCGATGTTGAGGGAGATCCTAGAAGTGCCGTTAACGAAGGCAGACTTTGCCCCAAGGGCTCTTCTACGTATGCTCTGAATGAGAACCCTTATAGAAAGGTCAAACCGATGTACCGCGCACCGGGTTCTGATCATTGGGAAGAGGTCTCTTTGGACTGGATGCTGGATACGGTGGCAAAACGTATTTGGGACACTAGGAATAAAGGATTTGTAGAAAAAGATCCGACAACCGGCATTACGGTCAATAACTGCGCCAATATCGGCTTTATCGGCGGTTCGGCGAACGACAATGAAGAATGCTATCTTTTCAGAAAACTCTTCACCGGCGGCCTCGGTATTCTGCCGGTTGAGAACTCTGCTCGTTACTGTCACTCGACGACCGTTGCTGCCTTAAGCCCAACCTTCGGTTTCGGTGCCTGCACCAACCCGCCTCGTGATCTTCTCAACAGCGACTGCATCCTAATCATGGGCTCGAATATGGCCGAAGCCCACCCTTGCGCCTTCTATTGGCCCATGCAGGCCAAAAAGAAGGGTGCGGTAACCATTCATGTGGACCCTCGCTACACCCGTACGAGCGCGGCTTGCGATCACCATGTGCATATTCGCCCGGAAACCGATATTGCTTTCCTTTCCGCGATCATTCGCTATATTCTGGAAAAGGACTTATGGTTCAAGGAATATGTGCTTGCTTATACCAATGCCTCAACCATTATTAATCCGAAATTTAATTTTGATCAAAACACGGGCTTATTTAACGGTTGGGATCCGACTACCCGTTCTTACAGCAAAGAACCTAATTCTTGGGACTATGAGTACGAAATAAATCCTGACGGTTCCCGTGGAGCGCCAAAAACAGATCCGACTCTTCAGGATCCTCACTGCGTATTTCAGCTGCTCAAAAAACAGGTGGAAAAGTACACCCCGGAAGCTTCGGCCAATATTTGCGGCTGCCGCCCCTGCGACATTATTAAAGTCGCCGAACTTTTGGCTCGCAATTCCGGGCCCGACAGAACCTCGGCGTTCTGTTACGCTACCGGCTTTACACAGCACTCGGCCGGTTCTCAGATCATCAGAACCTGTGCAATTCTTCAAACACTGCTCGGAAACATCGGAAGACCGGGCGGAGGCATCCTCGCTCTTCGCGGCCACTCCAATGTCCAGGGTGCAACGGATATCCCGACATTGTTTGCCGATCTTCCGAACTACATCCCGCTGCCAAAGGTTGCAGAGGGGAACGCCACGCTCAAAGACTATCTCGCCAACGGCCATGGATTCAGCGGTGCGAGAAACAAGTCAGATGGTATGTGGAAACTCGAAACTGAACGCGGTTCATGGGCTTCTCTTCCAAACTACATGGTTAGCCTCCTAAAAGCCTGGTACGGCGACTATGCTGTAAAAGAAAACGAATACGGATATCAGTGGCTTCCGAAACTCGGCGGCAATGAGTCTTTAACCGTCACGATTGAACGGGCAAAGAAAGGCGAAGTCGACGGCCTGTTGGTTTTTGGTCAAAACATTGCCGTTACGAACCCCAATACCGGTTGGGGGCGCGCCGCGATTCGCAACCTTAAGTGGCTGGTTGTCTGTGATTTATTCGAAAACGAAACCGCTTCTGTCTGGTATGCGGACCCGAATGGTCCTAAACCCTCAGAAGTTCAAACCGAAGTGTTTTACCTCCCGACAAATTCCTGCTTAGAAAAGGACGGCTCTGTCAATAATACAGAACGCTTGATGCAGTGGCATGACCGTATTAAAGCCGCACCCGGAGAATGCCGATCAGATGCCTGGTGGACTTATCAGCTTGGTAAGAGACTCAAAGCTTTGGCTGAAAGCTCCGGTCTTCCAAGAGATGAAGGTTTACGCAGTCTCACGTGGTCTTATGATGTGCCGCAGGGTAAGCAAAATGAAATGGGACTTCCTCCGATCGAGGGAGACTGTGACTTGGATGCCGTCGCTTTTGAAATGAACGGCTTTGATACGGCTACCGGGCGACCTGTTCAAGGTTCCTCTGAACTTAAGAGTGACGGGACAACTGCTTGCGGCTGCCGCCTGCTTGCCGGTTTCATCAACGAAGCGGGAGAAAACCTCACCAAACGGCGCGACGGCGGAACGGTCGATCATGAAATCGATCTGACTTATCGTTTTGCTTGGCCTACCAACTCCCGCATTCTCTATAACCGGTGCTCTGCCGCACCGGACGGTCATCCGTGGTCAGAGAGAAAGAAGCTCGTCTGGTGGGATGAGCACGAACAGAAGTGGGTCGGATATGACAAACCGCAGTTCGACGCAACTAAACCGCCTAGCTACCGGCCCGCTCCCGATGCCAGAGGCGGCGCTGCTCTGGACGGCACCGCTGCATTCGGCGCCCACTCGGACGGCAAAGCCTGGCTCTTCGTTCCCTATGGAATTAAAGAAGGACCCTTCCCTGTCTTCTATGAGTCCGTTGAATCGCCATATACCAATACTCTTTGGAGCACGAGCCGCGTTCCGGATGTCACAATCATCGACGATCCGATGAATCCGGTAACCGAGCCCGGAGATCCGGCCTACCCGACAGTGATGACGACTTACCATATGGTCGAACACTGGATGTCAGGCTCCATGACGAGAACCATTCCCTGGCTAGTAGGCCTGCAGCCGAGATCTTTCATCGAAATATCACCGGAATTAGCTGAAAGCATAGGAGTCACGACAGGAAACTATGTTTCCGTCAAGAGTCCGAGAAATGAAATTCAAGTGAGAGCTCTTGTCACACCGCGTTTGAGAATCGGCGTTATCGAAGGGCGCCAGGCGAGCATCGCCGGCCGCTTTGTCTGCTCGGGTTATAAAGGTATCGTCTGCGATCCGATTACTAACGACTTAAGCCCTGCGGATATGGCCGGTGACGGGCTAATCCCGAGCTCAAAGAGCTTCGTGGTGAAGATTGATACGCCGGATATGAGCAAAATTGAAAAATTCAATGAATTCCCTGTTGAATACCCGAAAGGAATGTCGGAGCCGATTCCTGAGACACCATGGGCCGCACAACCGGAAGAGAGGAACTAAATATGAAATCCATCAATTCCAAAAACATCTTTGACGTCGTCAAAGAGAAATATGCGCCCGATCAGCCGAAGAAGAATCACAAGATTGATCCGATTTACAGCCTGTTTGATCGAAATGGTCCGCTCCCGAAGTGTCAGGAATTGGCTTTTTTTACTGATACTTCTATCTGTACCGGATGCAAATCCTGCGAAGTAGCTTGCAAGCAGTGGAATCAGTTGGAGTCGGATCCTTATCATTGGTCCGGAGATAGTTACGATAACACCGGCGACCTTTCCGCAAATAATTGGCGCCACGTAAAGTTCATAGAACGATTCTCTGAAAAGAATGCAGTTGATCGTCCGGCTCCGGCTACGATTGATGCTCTTCTTAAAGAACCTAAGGCCGGGAAATGGCTGTTCATGAGCGACCAATGCAAACACTGCCGAACCTCTCCCTGCCATGAGGCTTGCCCAACCGGTGCAATTGTGCGCAACGAATTCGGAGGAGTGTATTATCAGACAGATATCTGCATGGGCTGTGGAATGTGCGTCGCAGCATGTCCCTTTGGAGTTCCTGAAATCAGTCCTAAGTCAGGGCACTCCATGAAGTGCGCGGAGTGTTATGACCGCTTAAAAGACGGTTTGCGCCCCGCGTGTCAGGAGGCTTGTACTACAGGAGCAATTCAATTCGGACCGAGAGAGCTGATGGTCCGAGAAGCGCGCGACCGAGTGAACTATCTGATCACCCATGGGCATCCGGAAGCTCAGCTCTATGGTGTCGATCCGTTTGAAAACTACGACAGCTTGAATTCCTTCTACCTCTTAATGGACAAGCCCGAAGTTTACGGCTTACCCTCCGATCCGGTCACGCCGACAAAATACATGCCAGGCGATTATCTGAGAGGAGCTGCAACGCTCATTCTTTGCGCTGCAGCTATCGCGGCCTGTTTAGTCTGAGGAGGAAAAGATGAACATGACCAACATGAATAATCCTAAACCTTGGGCTGAAGGGCATCCCTCCCTTTATCAAGGACACGATATTACGCATCGCCCCGACTGGGGAAACATTATTGTTTGGGATGCTTTCTTTAATAATCTGACTGCTGGCTTCATGGTGTTAACCGGTATCGCCTGGTTTGCCGGTCCTCCTCTTTTTGCCGCAATTTTGCCTTTTGCATTAACACTTGCGCTGCTCATCGTGCTGGTAGACCTCGCGTTGTTAGTCTTTGACCTCGGAGATCCTCCCCGCTTTATCCATGCAATGCGCATACTGCATTTCACTTCGCCGCTTTCGGTCGGTGTTTGGGGACTCGCTTGTTATGCAACTTGCTTAGGCTGTGCAGTAGCCGTTTACTGGCTGTCTGTTTTTTCAGTTGCGACAAACGACTTTTTAGGACCTTACATCGGCTGGCTGGATATTTTGATGCGGCTCTTTACCGTACTGGCTTTCATCGGCGCAGTGGTTGTCATTTGCTATAAAGGCGTTGCATTTAGTTGCACATCACAACCTGGTGTTAAAAAAGCTCGCTGGCTGACTTCCTTTATGGTCTCGGATGCACTTCTGATGGGCTGCGGTCTTTACGCCATTCTTGCCGGCTGCTTGGGATTTTGGGATGCATGTGCCTACTTGTTGATGCCTTTCCTCATTCTCGAAGTCGCTAGAACCGTTGCTTTCAGCCTGCTTTGGATGGAAACTTCAGAAAGAGCTCGGCGAGTTTATTCCGGAGAAAACACTCTTCTGCGTATTTGGGTATACCTCATCGGAGGTCTGCTTGCCGCTGTTTTAGCTTTCTTTGGTGTGTACGGGATATGCGCCGCCGGGGCTTTAGTGCTGCTGACCGGCGTGTTTGAACGCTATTGGCTCATCGGTATCACAAAGAAGATTTAAGAAGAAGAAACCGGGTCGGAGTTAAGACCTCGGTTTCCTCCTCTTGTCTTCGAGTGAATAAATGCTGCAGCAGAAGGCTTCCTGAAGTATGTAGCCGTTTTGCCCGCGGCTGCACCCCAAGAATCGTATTTATATTATCCGGTTAAGTGTTTGATATGTGGCGATTGATTTTCCCGATTTTTGGCGCGATTTTATTCGGGGCTCACTTGTACTTTTGGGGAAATTACCTCCTTTTGCCTATCCCCGTAATCTTATTGATTTTGTTGTTTATTCCTTTCCGGCCCGTTTGCTGGATTTGGGAGATCTGTTTAATTTGTTTCGGCATTGAATGGCTAATTTCCGCTTACCAGCTTTATTTGCGCCGCATTTCAGCGGGAATGCCTTTTGTTTTAGGAACATCCATCCTCGTAGCCTGTGGGATTTTAACCATCGTCACTGCCACTGTCTTTTTCAGCAGACAGATCAAAAATCGTTATCCGCTGCATGTTTGAATCCTAACTTCAAATGACAACGACGGCATATTTACACAAAATACGCCGTCGATAAAATAAAAAATCAAAAATTTTTAAAACACGCCTTCTGAACGCATTTTTGTCAGTTCATTTGCGACATAGGCCATCTCCTGCGGCGTACCTAAGGAAATGCGGCACCAATTCATTGCAGGCGGGAACGGTCTGCCGACGATGATGTTTCGAGTAGCCATCTTCTTCTGGAATGCACGAATCGGTTCGTTTAACTCAAAGAACATGAAGTTCGTGCTCGAAGGGAGGTATTTAACCCCGAGCTTATCTAAACAAGAAGCTAAAATCTTTCGGCTCTCTAAGTTCGAAGCTCTGGAATAAGCCTGGAACGGTTCATCATCTAAGGAAACCAAAGCAGCAGTAACACCCGGATAGTTCAATTTTTCACCGGCTACCTGATCTTTCATCATCTTGATAATGCTCGGAGCGCCGACCGCAAAACCAACCCGCATCCCGGCCATAGCATATAGCTTCGAGAATGTCTTTAAGAGAACTACGTTGTCCAGCCCGTCCTGAATTAAACCTGCCATCGATTTGAATTTCGGATCGCTGACATACTCCGCATAGGCCTCATCCGCGATGAACAGGGTATTGTCCGGTTTACTCTTGACCCAAGGTTCGATTTCAGAGGCAGGTGTAACAGTCGACGTCGGGTTGTTGGGGTTGACGAAATAAACAATGGAGAAGCCGTCGAAACCGTCCACTGCCTTCTTGAGCCCTGCGACATCGACCTTCCAATCCGCGAGCATCGGAACTTTTACAACAGGAACGTTATAGAGGTTCGCAAAGTGCTCACCGTCGCCGTAAGTCAGTTCCGGAATAACCAACTGGACTTTGGGAAGACGGGAATATGCGCCCATTAGAGCTCTGATCCCTTCAGAAGAACCGTCCGTCAAAAGAAGGAAATTCTTTGGAACTTTATACATATCGCAAAGCTTACCGTGGAGCTGTGTAATCTCTGCTTTAGCGTAACGGTTTCCTTTTGCGACGGCGTCGCGTGCAGCGGCCTGTGCACTAGGACTCATACCCAGGGCGTTTTCATTAAAGTTAATGCGAATTGGATTATCTGCTGTCGGAGCGATGAAAGAAACATTCGCCGGTGCCTGTGCAAAAGCTTTGACAGGAAGGGCGGCACTGACTGCAGCACCTAATAGGCCGAAATTAAGGAAAGTCCGTCTTCTTAAAGCGAGAGAGTTTGACATTTTGGTTCTCCTGTTTGTGTTCGAATGCACTTGAACTACACGCATATTCCGTGCCAACTTTTTTGAGGTGTGATTAGCGCTTTAAAGGGAAACAAACAGAAAAACGGCAGAAAAATCCCCGCTTTGTGCACAACTAAGTAGCAGCGAGCACAAAAGCGGGGCAATTTTTAATTGAAATATCGGAATATTTCGATAACTTTCTATTAGTGGAGCAACAGCATCACAATAAAGAAGACCGACAACAGGTACATCTCGATGCGAATCTTCTTAAACTTGCCGGAGATCAAGTTAATCAGCACATAACTCAGAAGTCCAAAGACGATGCCGTTTGCAATGCTGTACGTAAGCGGAATCGTGATGATGCAGATAAATGCCGGAATGGCTTCCGCATAATCATCCAGGTCAATTTCCTTAATGCAGGAGATCATTAAGAAACCGACCAATATCAAGACCGGGGCAGTGGCCTGTGCCGGAATCGATAAGAAGAGCGGTGCAAAGAAAAGAGACAGAAAGAAGCAAACCGCAATCACAAAAGCCGTTAATCCGGACTTTCCTCCGACGGAAACTCCTGCTGCGCTTTCAACGTAAGTGGAAATCGCGCTCGTTCCCATGCAGGCTCCGATGGTTGTACCTACAGCATCTGCAAAGAAGGACTCCTTCATTCTCGGCATCTTGCCGTCTTTAACGAATCCGCCCTTGTATAGGAGGCTGACCAGAGTTCCTAAAGTATCAAACAAGTCCATGAATAAGAAGGAGAAGACAACCATCACCATATCCACGGTGAAAATGTTGTGCCATTCGAACTTCATGAAAATCGGTTCAACAGAAGGCGGAGTAGAGACAAAGCCGTCTAAATGGGTCAGGCCGAATGGTATGCCGCAAATCGTTGTAATTGCGATACCGATTAATAAGGCACCGGGAATATTTTTAACCAGAAGGACGGCGGTTGAAATTAAACCGACGATAACCAGCAAAACGCTCGGCTGGAAAATTTGACCGAGAGCCACCAGTGTTGCATCGTTTTTAACCGAAATTCCCGCGTTTTGGAGACCGATAAAAGCGATAAAAAGACCGATACCTACACCGATCGCCTTTTGAATACTCGGCGGCAAGGAATAAACGATCTTTTCTCGGACATTGGTCACAGTAAGGAGAATAAATATCAGACCTTCCAAGAGCACTGCGGTCAGCGCAAACTGCCAGGTATGCCCCATCGAAAGACAAACGGTATAGGCAAAGAAGGCATTGATACCCATACCCGGTGCAAGTCCGAAGGGCATCTTGGCATAGAGCGCCATGATAAGCGTCGCAATGCCGGAGGTAATCGCCGTGGTAGCAAAAAGCGCTCCTTTATCCATTCCCGTAATGCCAAGAATGGCTGGGTTTACAGCCAGAATATAGGCCATTGTGAGGAAAGTGGAGACGCCTGCGATGATTTCAGTTCTGATCGTCGTCGTTGCAGGATCAAATCCGAAGTATTTTGGGAGAAGCTGGTTCATTTCAACAAACGGTGTTTGAAGAGCAGGAAAATTAAACAAAACTTGAGAATTAAAACCGTTGTTCTCAAAGTTTTTGGCGAAAGATCCGGATTGTAGAAGAAAATTTTCCTGATTCTTTCCCCGCGCGCCCAGCTCAAGAACAAAATGGTTAACAAAGATGGAAGAGCTGAACCTCTAGCCTAGGGGAGCGATCGTGGACATCGGATTCCGGGACTGATCGAGGCAAGTCCGGTTGTAAGACTTTTGAAGCAGCCTTAATGAATTAACAGCCCTATCAAAATTCAACACGCGCTTAAGTAGAAGCAGCAAAAAGCTCTCTAGCAATAAGGCCCATAATCATTCCGTAATGTTCCTAAGGAAAAGAATGCTTCTAGAATGCGAGCTATGGCTACGAAGGATAAAAGAACAGAGCAGCTGTTTTCTCTTATCAGAAACGGCGCGCAATTAAATGTTTGGGACCAAATCGAACTCGTTTGGCGCTTGAGCCTGCCTGCGATTTTTGCTCAGATTTCTTTCGTGATGGTCCAATACATCGACGCGGCAATGGTCGGTCACCTTGGCGCAAACCCTGCGGCCTCGATCGGCTTGGTCTCTTCCTCCCTCTGGCTCGTATGGGGACTTATCACATCCGTTACAGCAGGCTTTACGGTTCAAGTCGCACAAAGAATCGGCGCAAAACAATTCGATGAGGCACGATCTGTACTCCGGCAGTCATTGTTTGTCGGCGGTCTTATCAGCATAGCAATTGCTATTGTCGGCGTTGCTCTTGCCCCCTATGTTCCGACATGGCTCGGAGGCGCCCCCGAGCTTTATGCAGATGCTAGAACTTATTTCGCCATATTTTGTCTCGGCACCCCTGCCGCCTTTTTAGGCTTTGTTGCTTCAAGCATGCTGAGAAGCACGGGAAATGTGAAACTTCCGAGCATGATTAATATCGGGATGTGCTTCTTGGACGCCATATTTAACTTGCTGCTTATCTTCCCGACTGCCACTTACAAGATTCTGGGGCTTAGCATTACGGTTCCCGGAGCCGATCTTGGTGTTGCCGGTGCTGCTTTAGGAACCATCCTGGCGGAGTCGGTCAGCACATTTTTGCTTCTTTGGTTCTTGGTTGTAAAGTCCGACAAAATTGCCCTCGTCGGCCACCCCGGCTCTTTCCTTCCTGAGATTTTCTGCATGAGACGAGTCGCCAGAATCGGCTCTCCGATCGCCTTAGAAAGAATGGCCATGAGCAGCGCCCAAATCGTCACGACGATGATTGTGGCGCCGTTAGGACCTTTATCTTTGGCGGCTCATTCTTTTGCCATAACTGCTGAGAGTTTATGCTATATGCCAGGTTACGGGGTTGCTGATGCCGCTTCCACCATCGTAGGCCAAAGCATCGGAGCAAAACGGCCGGACATGGCAAGAAGATTTTCCAAGATCAACGTCATCATGGTCATGGTCATCATGTCGGCTATGGGCGTAGTGATGTATTTGACAGCTCCTTGGATGATTGGGTTTATGACAACTAATCAATCCATTATCGAATTAGGATCCAGTGCTCTGCGAATTGAGGCGTTCGCAGAGCCGATGTTTGCTGCCGCTATTGTTAGCTGCAGTATTTTTGTGAGTGCCGGATTCACTTTGTTCCCAAGTCTTATGAATTTAGGGAGCATGTGGCTCATTCGTATTCCCTTGGCTTACTACCTGGCATCCCGAATGGGATTGGATGGTGTCTGGGTTGCGATGGCCTTTGAATTGTGCTTCAGAGGTGCGATCTTCTTATTTGCCCTTTCAAGGTTTGATTTTTCGAAGCGTCGGGGTATTGAAGATTAACAACCTTGTCAATAGGCAGAATGCCGGCGTTAAGCCGGCATTCTTTAAATCGGAGCGAGATCGATTTCAGTTTCGACTATCAATCTCTCAATGTAACAAGCACGTTCCGATTAAGGACCTTAAAACCGTCTTTATCTGCAATGAGACCTCGAACATCGTCAAGAGACGCAGGGAGAGCAAAGGCCTTTACAATCATCTCGTTCTTCGGATCAATCTCAAAGATGCAGTTGAAGTTTTTACTTACCGCAAACAGTTTTCCTTCATACATCGACAAGCCCGTGACGTAAAGTTCACCCAAACTTCGTCCTTCTTTCAGTAGATTAGTTTTAGGGGTAAATTCGCCCGATGTCACCATGTCTTGCATGAGCTGTTTACTAAGCACAAATGTTTTGTGGTCACGGTTATTCGGAACGGTTGCCATATAGTTATATTCTCCTTCGGAAGCAGCGCTCATGACATGATGAAACTTAGAGCGAACAGTGTCCACACGGCCGCGTCCCAGAGCCAAGAAATGATCTTCTCCGTTATCAGGAAGCTGTACAAACCTGTACATCACTTCTCCGTTCGCTCTTCGATGAAGCTGAACGGGGAGATTCGCTCACAACACGCGCTTCATCTGAAGTCCTGTCGGTAACGGTTTCGTTCAATAATTTCCAACCGACGTGCCGACCGTCCAGTACTGCTTTCACCCGAGACGGAGACATACCTTTACGGATCTCCTTATCTCCTAAACGGCCGAGTATGTTTAACGCAGCAACCAAGTCAGCATGTTCGTGGTATCCGCAAGACGAGCACTTAAAGACATCCCCTCGTCGGTTCTTTTTGTCCGTGCAGTGACACCGGGGGCATTCTCGTGAACTGTGAGCAGGGTTTACTTCTATTCCATGTTTCTTTGCTTTATATCTGATCCTCTCCTGAAGGTATCCTCGCATCCAGCCGCTCAGCCATCTATTCCACTTTTTGCAAAAGTGAGCCTTCATCCGAGCACTTAAATCTTCAACGACAATGGCCTTGACCGGATTTGTCTTCCGAGTAAATAGAAAGTTTAGTTCTCTGTTAACGACGGTCTTGATAACTCCGATGTCACGGATGTACCTTGCGCGCTGCTTCTTTCTGCCGAGGTTATGTTTTCTAATCCGCTCTGCCTTAGCGAGATTGTTCTTGCCTGACTTTTTCAGAAGGCTGCGAAAGAGCGCGTGCATTCGGTTTCGGCCTTCACTGTTCTTTCCTCTTTTATCAGCTATCGCAGAAAAATACTTTCCCAGATCCGTCCCAAGAAGTTCCTGTTCACTCGTTGCCATCATCTCGGTATACCCGAGATCAATTCCAACGACTTTGCCGGTCTTTCTTCTCTCTTCACACTGCTGAGGTACGTACACTCTTAATGAGTAAGTGCCGGCAGTATCACGTATCAGCTGGAGCGTTCCGCGGATTTTGCTTTTACCTTTAAGCCGAAGAGAAATCCTTTTACCGGGCTGCAATGACATAAGCTCAAGGAGTTGAGCATCTTCTGCTGATCTGACCGTATAGCAGCTTGAATCAAAGTCAATTCGGTTGTGAAAAGTTTTCGTTCTCGGATAGCAGACGCTGTTTCTTCGAACTCTATTGACTGTCCGCCTGACAATCCCGGCGATGCACCGGAGCGTCTTCAAAGAAAGAGGTCGTTCATAGCTGAGGCAATAGTTCCGATCAAAAGAAACTTCCGGATTCGGGACCGGAATTCTTCCGTCTAGCAATTCAAAGAATTGGCGGTTTATGCCGCAAAGAAGCCAGTACGCGTAGTGACGATCCTGATCGTGAAAACGCTTTAACGTATCCGCAAGCTCCTTTTTAGCTTCTGCAATGACGCTTTTCCAATGCGTCAGCGCCATCTTGGAGGTCTCTTCCAAGGCCAGCTTCCAGTGACGCGCCTGAAGATGAGGCCCCGAAGTCTCTTTGAGTTCTCTGAGCAAAGTCAAGAGAGTTGCCTCTGCTGTTTTCCCATTGGCTCGCAAGCCTGCGAGTTTTTGGTTAAATTCAACAGGTGTCCTGCTCAGAGCAGTTACCAATCTATTTCGAAAAGCGCGAAAGTCCTTTACCTCCCTTCGAAGTTCTCTCGTTTGAAAGGCAAAAAGAAATTTTGATGCCACAAATCCGTACGACGAACACATCCGATCCAATGCAGCTCTATCTGTTTCATTGGGCATCTCAAACTGACGCACAAGTGTTCGCTCAAGGTTGGGCATTTAGGGGTAAAAATAAAGTAATAATTAGATATTACCGAAAACTTAAGTTTTTTATACCCGTATTTTCCTTTACCTTATTTTTCCACGATCGCTTCCCGTAAAGACGAGCGCAGAAGACTGTCATCAGGGTAATAACATCCTTGACGAGCTCCGTTTCGAAAGGCTGCTGTTCCGGCTCATCTAAGATGCCTATACGGATGCCCATGAGGCGAGCGATGAAATAACTCCGTGCCAAATCGGAGCAGTCGGTCATCATGGGTGACAACTAATGCACCGACGCGCCCTGTTAAAAGAAGTTTCAATAAGCGTTTTAGCCCCGGCTTTTTACAATTGAGTCCGC
>ENA-UOJR01000309-UOJR01000309.1-human-gut-metagenome-genome-assembly--contig:-C115P-NODE-309-length-72432-cov-51.975766_pt1 | contig 72432 bp, 62 predicted proteins | sample MGYA00242354_ERZ723901 | MGnify/ENA metagenome assembly ERZ723901
AAAGGCGCACCATGCTCGACTCTCTTTCTCTCTGGCTGCACGAAACCCCGCTCGGTGAAACGCTGCTCACGATGCTCATCTCGATGCTCCCCGTCGTGGAGCTGCGCGGCGGCCTGCCTGCGGGCGTTGCAATGGGGCTGCCGATCCCCGTGGCGTTCATTGCGTCGCTCGTCGGCAACATGATCCCTGTGCCGTTTATCATCCTGTTCGTCCGCCCGCTGTTCAAATGGGTGCGCATACATATTCCAAAGCTTGAGGGCTTCATTTCGCGCCTCGAAGCGCGTGCCGAGGCGAAAAGCGCCGACGTGCTCCGCTACCAGACGTGGGGGCTTTTGATCTTCGTCGCCATCCCGCTGCCGGGCACCGGCGCGTGGACGGGCGCGCTCATCGCCGCCGTGCTCAATATGCGCTTGAAGCGTGCCGTGCCGGTCATCTTCCTCGGCGTCGTCATCGCGGGCTGCATCATCACCATACTGACGCACGGGGTCAGTATGCTTATCTGAATCGGCCGCACAAAGGGGGTGTTCTCTCGCGTGAGAGAATGCCCCTTTTATATTTTTTCTCCTCTTAACAAGGGGGAGAAGAAAAAGAAGCACCCTTGCGGGTGCCTCTTTTTGTTATTCAACAGTAACAGATTTCGCGAGATTTCTCGGCTTATCGATATCGCATCCACGCTGAAGCGCAACGTAATACGAAAACAGCTGCAGCGGCACCACGCCGAGCGACGGCAGCAGCATGTTTACCGTATCGGGGACGGTGATAACGTTTTCGACGGTCTTTTCCATCTCCTCGCGGTGGCTCTCGGTCGCGAGCGCGAGCACGTCCGCGCCGCGCGCCTTGACCTCGACCACGTTGCTCATCGCCTTGTCGAAAAGAGGCGCATAGGTGCCCAGCGCGATGACGAGCGTGCCGTCCTCGATGAGCGAGATCGTGCCGTGCTTGAGCTCGCCGGAGGCGTAGGCCTCGGAATGAATGTAGCTGATCTCCTTGAGCTTGAGCGAGCCTTCCAGCCCCAGCGCATAGTCAAGGTTGCGGCCGATGAAGAATACCGAGTTGTGATTGAAATACTGCGCGGCATACTTCGGAATGTCCTTGCAGCTCTCGCTTGCAAGGAACTGCTCCATCTTCTCGGGCAGCTTCTGGAGCTCTGCCACCGCTTCGTCGTACTCTTCCTTCTTCACCGTGCCGAGCGCCTCGCCGAAGGCAAGGCCGATCATATCAAGCACGGCAAGCTGCGTGGAGTAGGCCTTGGTCGTCGCAACGGCGATCTCGGGGCCGGCCCAGGTATAGAGCACATCGTCCGACTCGCGCGCGATAGACGAGCCGACCACGTTGACGACGGAGAGGATATAGGCGCCGCGCTTTTTCGCCTCGCGCAGGGCCGCCATGGTGTCGAGCGTCTCGCCCGACTGGGAAATGACGATCACGAGCGACTTATCGTCCACGATGGGGTCGCTGTAGCGGAACTCGGAGGCGAGCACGACCTCAACGTTGCGGCGCAGCAGGTGTTCGAGGTTATATTTGCCGATCATGCCGACATGGTAGGAAGAGCCGCAGGCGACGATGAAGATACGGGTGAATTCGCGCATCTTCTCCGCGGGGAGCTTCAGATCGCCGAAGACGATCCTGCCGTCCTTCACGCGCGGGGAGATGGCACGGCGCAGCGCCTCGGGCTGCTCCATGATCTCCTTGAGCATGAAGTGCTGATAGCCGCCCTTTTCCGCGGCGGAAACCTCCCAGTTGATGGTAAAGTGCTTCTTTTCGACCTTCTGCTCGAGTGCGTCGTAGACCTCGATGCCCTCGCGCGTCAGCACGGCGACCTCGCCGTCCTCCATATAGGCCACGTCGCGCGTGTGCTTGATGATAGCCGTCACGTCGGAGGCGAGGAAATTGCAGCCCTTGCCGTAGCCGAGCAGCAGCGGCGCGTCCTTGCGCGCGGCGATGATGCGGTCGGGGCAGTCGGCGCAGAGCATGCCGAGCGCGTAAGCCCCCTCGATGCGGCGCAGCACGCGGCCCACGGCCTCCAAAAAGTCGTGGCACTCGTTGTAGTAGAATTCGAGCAGCTGCGCCACGACCTCGGTATCGGTCTCGGACTTGAAGGTGATGCCCTGCCCGATCAGGAATTCCTTGATCTCAACATAGTTTTCGATGATGCCGTTGTGAATGACGGCGAACTTTCCGTTCTCGCTCACGTGGGGGTGGGAGTTGGCGATATTCGGCGCGCCGTGTGTCGCCCAGCGGGTGTGACCAAGGCCGATGCAGCCTTCGATGTCGGCGCCGCCGTGGATCTCATCACTGAGCACCTTCAACCGGCCGACAGCCTTTCGCACCTGCAATTTCTGCTCTGAGGAAATGACGGCCACACCCGCGGAGTCATACCCGCGGTACTCAAGATGCGCCAGCCCGTCCAGCAGGATGGGCGCCGCCTGTTCTTCGCCAATAAATCCAACGATTCCGCACATATTAAAAATTCTCCTTTTGATGAGTCTGAAAAATGGGCATAACTACCCCTTTGCGGCGCAAAGCCGCTGTTCGTCAAAAGGACAAATGCGCAGTCATTTGTCGCTTTTTCCGTGGTCACAGCCCCTTTGTTCTGCGGTCGCCCGCATGTTTGTCGGCTGTGTGCGCGCCCACGGGCGCGGGGAAGCATCCGCCGAAGATTCGATTCTCTTCCCACCTCGTCGTCCCGCCGGAAGAGCGGGCGCTGGCGCTTATGATGGAGAAAACTCCATAACTCCTTTCTCATCTGCGATTTTTGGTCTATTTCAAGCCGGACATTTCCGGGTGAAAACGGTTATTTTGTCCCCTCGCAGGGCAAACTCCCACAAAAGGGAGTGATCAATGAATGGCTACCGCCTTTATCCGCACGATCGTGCTTTATTTTCTCATCATGATCGGTTTGCGGCTGCTCGGCAAGCGGCAGATCGGCGAGCTGGAACCCATCGAGCTCGTGCTCACGCTGCTCATCTCAGACCTTGCGGCCGTACCGATGCAGGACTTCGGCATTCCGCTTTTAAACGGCGTTATCCCGATCGTGACGCTTTTGTCGCTTTCGATGCTGCTCTCATGGGGCAGCGTCCGCTCCATCCGGCTGCGGCGGCTCATCTGCGGCAGCCCGACGGCGCTCATTTTAGACGGCAAGGTGCAGCAGGACGCGATGCGTCACAATCGCTTCACGCTCGATGAGCTCATTGAAGAGCTGCGGTCGCAGGGCGTCAGCGATCTCACGACCGTCAAATACGCCGTACTCGAAACGGACGGCGGCCTCTCGGTTCTGCTCTATCCCAATGAGCAGAGCATAACGCCCAAGCAGCTTGGAAAACCTGTGAAGGACGACACCTTCCTCCCGCACATCTTCATCAACGACGGACGGGTGCTGGACGAAAATCTTTCGCTTGCGGGATTGGACAGCGCATGGCTGCAAAAGCAGGTGCGCGCGCAGGGCTACCGCGCCCCGTCGGAGATCTTTCTCCTCTCGCTCGACGGCGCGGGCAAGATCCTCTGCATCGGAAAGGACAACAACCAATGAAGCGATTTTTCTGGATCCCGTTTTTGCTGCTGCTCGCGCTCTTTTCCGCAACGCTCTTGAACGCCGCCGTTGCCGACGGACTGGTGCAGGGCTGGTGCGCACAGCTCGACGATCTGCAAGACACCGCGCAGGCGGAAGACTGGCCCGCCGTGCACGATTCTCTCGCTGCGCTGCACGAAAGCTGGGACAAGCACACAGCATATTTCCACATCGTTTTGCAGCACGATGAGCTCAACGAGGTCGAATCCCTCCTTGCCAGGGCGGACAGCTTCGCCTTCGAGCAGGACAAAGCAGAGCTGCGTGCGTGTATCGCCGAGCTCAAATCTCAGATGCTCGTCCTATCGGAAATGCAGGAAATTTCGATCCGGAATATCCTGTAGCTCACTTGCCTTCGAGCAGCTTGTTGAGCTCCTTCATAAAGGTGTCGATGTCCTTGAACTGGCGGTAGACCGAGGCAAAACGCACGTAGGCCACCTCGTCCACGGCGCGCAGCTTGTCCATGACCAGCTCGCCGATGTACTCGGTGCTGACCTCGCGCTCGAGGGAGTTTTGCAGGGTCTGCTCGATCTCGTCTGCCTTCTGCTCAAGCACCTCGAAGGGAACGGGGCGCTTTTCGCACGCGCGGATCATGCCGTTCAAGACCTTGCGCTTGTCAAAGCTCTGGCGGCTGCCGTCCTTTTTGATGACGACCATCGGCAGGCTCTCCACCGTTTCATAGGTGGTGAAGCGCTTGGCGCAGGAAAGGCACTCTCGCCGGCGGCGGATGCTGCTGCCCTCTTCGGCAGGGCGGGAATCAATGACCTTGCTCTCTTTGTATCCGCAATAGGGGCATTTCATCGTGCAGTACCTCTTTTCACATTTTAGTCAGAACCAGTATAGCACACTTTCGTCCCGTATGGTAGCCACCATTTGCATTTTTTCACAGAACGGGCAACTTTTTACGATCTACACGGTAGATGACGCATCGTCTCCCGCCGACTGTCCCGATCCGTGCAAGGCAGAAAAGCTCCGGCAGCGGAAACGGCGCCCGCTCGCTGTACGGCAGCGCCAGCAGTCTGCCGTCTTCCGTCTCGCGCACCATCGCGCAATCCAGCTGCGAAAGCGCGCAGTCGAGCCGCGCCGAGCGAAAAAACGAACCGCGCAGCAATGGTCTCCATTCCTCCACCGCGTTTTCCCTCCTGTCCGCGCAAAATAAAGAGCCTGTGCCATTTCTATGCACAAGCTCTTTTCTTTATGTAAGGGCGTTACTGCACGCTGTAATTGCCGCGCACAAGGAGCTTCGTGCCGTCCGCGCCCGCCTGCACGCCGCGGCTGTCGACCGTCGCCATGTAGAGGTGGTTTGGCTGCAAGCCGAGGCCGCCGGCAAGCACCGCACCCGCCGTTTCGTCGACAAGGCCGGGATTGCTCGCCACCACGCACACGCCGCTGCCCGTGCGCAGCATCGCCTCGCAGCCGACGCCCATGTAAAGGATCTGCCATTTATTGAGCGTAACAAGCGTAAAGCTTGCCGCCGTGCCACCCGAGGCGCTGCCGCTCGTGCCGCCGTACTTCTGCTCAAAGGCCTTTGTCTCGCTTCTCACCTGCTCGGTGAGCTTCCGGGAAAGCTCCTGCTCGCGCGCGGCAGCCTTCTTGTCCACCTCCGAGAGGATCTGCGGCAGGAATTTTTCGTTTAAGTAGCTCAAAGTCACAAGCGGGTCGCTGCTCGTGCCCGCGCCGCCGGTCGCAGCGACGGTCAGCGTCAGCACCGTTGCGCTCACCAGAAGCAGTCCCACCAGACGGGCAAAGGCGTTGTTTCTCTTTTTCATGCTGTATTCCTCATTTTCTCCCCGGCGCGCACTCTTTCCGTACGCGCCGGAGGGGTTAGACCAATTGTGTGTTCTGTAAGCCGAAGCTCACGGCGATGGCCGCGTCGATGCGCTCCATCAGCTCGCCGTCCACGCGCCCCATGCGCTCGCGCAGCCGCCGCTTGTCGAGCGTGCGGATCTGTTCGAGCAGCACCACGCTGTCGCGCGGCAGGCCGTAGTCGGGCGCAGAGAGCGCAATATGCGTCGGCAGCTTCGCCTTGTTCGTCTGCGAGGTGATGGCCGCCGCGATCACCGTAGGGCTGTATCGGTTGCCGGTGTCGTTCTGCACGATCAGCACCGGACGCACGCCGCCCTGTTCGCTTCCGACCACGGGCGATAGATCGGCGTAATAAATATCGCCGCGTTTCACATTGATATCCACTTAGCTATTCACACTCCGAGCGGAAGAAAGTCCCCGTTCCCTTCGGTCAGGGGCCACTGTCATTCTCCCACGCGGGGGCGGAATTTATACGGGGGCTTGCAACTTTCCCCGTCTTTTTTGCCCCCAATCCATCGTATGCGCTTCTCGCTTGCGGAGTGCGCTCAGCCAAGCGGATGCAGGTTTTTGTCGACGGGCACACCGTTCAGGCGGTAGATGCGCGGCACGCGCTTGCTCACCGCGCACAGGAGTTCATAGGGAATGGTATCGCACCTTTCGGCAAGGTCTGCGCAGAGAACATGCTCGCCGAAAATCTCCACCTCGTCGCCGCTTTTCACCTGCGGGAGGTCGGTCACGTCGATCATGCACATGTCCATGCAGATGCGCCCGACCTGCTTCGCCCTGCCGTATGGCGTGAGCACTTCGATCTGATTTGACAGCGCGCGGTGCAGGCCGTCGGCGTAGCCGATGGGCAGCACCGCGATGCGGCTGTGGCGCTGCGTGAAATAGGTTCGTCCGTAGCTGATGGGCTCGCCGGCGTCAAAGTCCTTGATCGTCGCCACGCGCGTTTTGAGCGACATGACGGGCTTCATGCCCATCTTCTCGGCCAGATCGCCCGAGCCGTAGAGGATAATGCCGCAGCGCACCATATCCCATGCCCATTCGGGGTAGCTTGCAATGCCGCCGGCATTGCAGCAGTGGTGCAGTGCAAAGCGGAAGCCGCTGCGCGATTCCGCCTCCTCGATCATGCGCGCAAAGCGCTGATGCTGCAAGGCCGTAAATGCGACGCTCTCGGGCGTATCCTCGTCCGACACGCTGAAATGCGTAAAGATGCCCTCCACCTTGAGTCCCGGCAGCTCCAGCACGCGCAGGATCTCGTGCAGGCTCGCGTCGAAGTGCGCCTCGCTGCACGAAAAGCCGAGGCGGCCCATGCCGGTGTCGAGCTTGACGTGCACGGTCATCTTCCCGCCCAGGGCAAGCGCGCGGTCGGAGAATTCCTTTGCGATGTCGTAGCTCTGCACCGCCTGCGTCATTTCGAGCTGCAAAATGCGCTCCGTCTGATCCGCAGGTGTGAAGCCCAGCATTAAGATCGGCAGGCGAATGCCATTGTCGCGCAGCTCCTCGCATTCGTCGATGTTCGACACCGCAAGATAAGCCGCGCCGAGCTGTTCGAGCCGCCTGGCGATCTCCACCGCGCCGTGGCCGTAGCCGTCGGCCTTGACCACGCCAAGCAGCTTCACCCGCTCTCCGACGTGGCGGCGAATGGTCTCGTAGTTATGGGTCAGATGGTCAAGGTCGATCTCCGCCCAGGTTCGTTTGAGCGTGCTTTCCATAGACGCTTCCACCCTTTTGCTTCAAATCTGAACGCGCGCTACTGCGCCGCGTTTGGCGATAGTATATCACCAAAAATAAAATTCGTAAACTCTGCCGCCGCAATAATTTTTTCATTTTCTGCGATCTCGGCATACACCGGCGCGCCCGCATCGTCAAAATAGAGCGAACAGAAAAGCTTTTCGCTGCCGGAAGAGAGTGAAAAATCCACATGCAGCACTATCTCCCCTCCAAGCGTTTCCGTGCCGAAGCTGTCAAGGTACGCCTTCGGGAATGCGCGCAGAAGCATCGGCGCACAGTTCAGCGCGCTCACGCGCGGCGAGAGCGTGCCGACGTCCAGCACGAGGCCATCAAACGTGAGTGAAAGACTCTCCCCCTCCAGCACCGCACCCACGCCCGCAAGCTCCTGCGGCTCTTTGACCTCGGCGCGCACGGTATCTCCCTGCGCGCTGAGATGCAGGCAATAGGCGATCGTTTCGTCCTCGCGCGGAACGCACACGCGCACGTCCGTTTCGTAAGAGGATACTTGCTGATATTGCTCCTGCAATTCCTCTGCGCGGTCATTTTCCCCGCCGCAGGCACATAAGAGCAGCACCGCCAACAGCGGCAGCCAGATTTTTTTCATCGTTCCGCCCCCCTTCCGTCCGCTATGTATATGCGCCGTTCCGGCTTTTCAGTAGGCGTAAAACGCTATGTACATAAGATTCACCCTTGTTTCTCTCTCAAGTCATAAATTGCCCCGCATTAAAATGGTCCGCGGCGCAAAAAAGAGGGAAGCACCTCACGGTGCTTCCCCTTAAAAATCTCTTGATTTTTCAGTGCCTTCGGCTTACTTGAAATATCTTTCAAGTAAACCCTTGAGGGCCTTGCCATGACGGGCCTCGTCGCGGGCCATCTCGTGGACGGTGTCGTGAATGGCGTCGAGACCGTTCTTCTTCGCGCAGGCGGCGAGGTCGAACTTGCCGGCAGTGGCGCCGAACTCGCAGTCGACGCGCCATGCGAGGTTGTCCTTGGTGGTCGCCTTCATGTTGGGCTCGAGGTCAGAGCCGAGGAGCTCAGCAAACTTCGCGGCGTGCTCCGCCTCTTCGTAGGCGGCCTTCTCCCAGTACAGGCCGATCTCGGGATAGCCCTCGCGATGGGCGATGCGCGCCATGCAGAGGTACATGCCGACCTCGCTGCACTCGCCGTTGAAGTTGGCCATCAGCTGCTCGAAGATATACTTCTTATCCTCTTCAGAGATGTCGGGGTTGTTCTTCACGGTCTTGCCGTAAACGCCGAACTCATGCTCGGCGGCGAGCTTCAGTTCACCCTTGACTTCCTCGAACATATTGCTCTTGGCATGGCACACGGGGCACTCCGCGGGAGCCTCGGGGCCTTCATAGATATAACCGCAAACCTTGCACAGCCACTTCTTCATAATTACTACCTCCATAAAATTTTATATTGAAATGTGAATTGTTCTGCTTGTCTTTCACTGGCGTTAGTATACCACATTTTTCCGCCTTTGCAGAAGTTGCAAATGCAACAATTCGGTGAATTTTTTATGAATTGCGAGATTTTGCTTTTTTCGCGCAATTTTTTCAGCACTCGCTGCTGTACTGCCGGCAGCGCCGGCCCGTTTTCGATTTTTTCATTGCTTTTGCGCATGCCCTTTGCTACAATGAGAGGTAAGAAAAATTTCGCAGGAGGGCTATTTTCATGTCTGTTAAGATCGCACCGTCCATTCTCTCCGCCGACTTTTCAGAGCTCGGCGCCGGCGTGGAGGCCATTTCCACCGCCGACTATGTCCATTTCGATGTAATGGACGGCTGCTTTGTCCCCAATATCAGCATCGGTATCCCCGTGCTCCAGTCGATCCGCAAGCGCACGGCGCTGCCCATTGATGTACACCTGATGATCGTGCAGCCTGAGCGCTATGTCGATCAGTTCTGCGACGCGGGCGCGGATCTCGTCACCTGCCATGTTGAGGCCGACACGCCCGAAAAGATCCATCTTGCGCTCGACAAGATCCACGCCAAGGGCAAGAAGGCGGGCGTCGTCTTAAAGCCCAACACGCGCGCCGAGGCGGTGCTGCCGTTCCTTGACAAGTGCGACATCGTGCTTGTGATGACCGTCGAGCCGGGCTTTGGCGGGCAGAAGTTCATGGCCGACATGATGCCCAAGGTCGCCGCCATCCGCCGCTACATCGACGAGAGAAATCTTGACTGCGAGCTTGAGGTCGACGGCGGTGTGGACGCCGTGACGTGCAAGACCTGCATCGAGGCGGGCGCAAATGTGCTCGTTGCCGGCTCCGCCGTCTACAAGGCCGCCGACATTCCCGCCAAGATCAAAGAACTGAGAGGATAAGGCCGATGGAATACTTTCCCGCGGCGCTCGAAAAGCTCGTTGAGCAGTTCGCGCGTCTGCCCGGCATCGGCAGCAAGAGTGCGCAGCGCCTGGCGTTTTTTGTGCTGAGCCTGCCCGAAGAGGAGGCCAAGGCCTTTGCCGATGCCATCGTCGACGCCAAGCACACCGTCACGTTCTGCCCCGTCTGCCGCAATCTAACGGACGGCGGCCTCTGCCCCATCTGCTCGTCGCCGAAGCGTGATGAGCATGTCATCTGCGTCGTCGCCGACCCGCGCGACGTCGTCGCCATCGAGCGCGCGCGCGAGTACAACGGCCGCTATCACGTGCTGCACGGCGTCATCTCACCGATGAACCACGTAGGGCCTGACGATCTGGAGATCAAGTCCCTTCTCGACCGCGTGGCGCAAGGCGGCGTGGAAGAGGTCATCATGGCCACAAATCCCGACACCGAGGGCGAGGCGACGGCGATGTACTTAGCCCGCCTTCTGCGTCCCTTCGGCGTGCGTGTCACGCGCCTTGCCTACGGCATCCCCGTCGGCGGCCACCTTGAATTTGCCGACGACGCCACGCTGATGCGTGCGCTCGAAGGCCGAAGAGACATCTGAAAAATTGGGCAAAAAAAGGACGAGTTCTTTTGAACTCGTCCTTTTTTATCTTGGCTCACATGATCTTCACGGTGTAGTAAACTGCGAGCAGGAACGTGCCGATCGCCAGCACCCACAGGCCGTAGTAGGCAATGCTGCTGACAAAGAGCGCCGCCACGATGGCCAGCGCACACACGGCGAGCACGGCATAGATGAGCTTATAGTCGCCGTCCTGCGACACGATACGAAGATTGCCGAACTTTTCCAGCTTACCCCCGTTCTTGCCCGCCTTGTATACGGCAACCGCAAGCGCCGCGATCACAGCTACGGCAAAAACGCTGCACCCGATCACAAGGGCGCTCCACATCTCGCTGCCGCTGCCATGATGAATGAGGTACATCGCCATCAGCGATGCCGTCAGTCCCACGGCCTGCACGGAAAACTCGCGCGGATAGAGAAGGAATACAATGCCGATGAGCATCGCGACCGGAACGATCACGCACATCATCGTCGTACCCTGCGGATAGATCCTGAGCATCAGCTCAGAGGACATCGCAAAGAAGAAACCCGCGCACAGGAGCCACGGCGCGGCAGGCGCGAAGCGCGTCCACTTTTTGCGCATGATCCACATCACGAGCCCCGCGCCGAAGGCCGCGGCGCCGATGATCCCGAGGGCCTTCAAAACGCTCATCATCGTCAAAACCTGGCCAACGCCGCCCTTGACGAAGTAATTGTTCACCATCAGAAGATAAAACTCAGCGATCACACCAACCATGAGCAAGGTGATCGCGCGGTTGACATTGCGATTGCTTCTTGCTATGCGCTCTGCCCGCTTATCATTGTTTTTTGCCATCTATCCGATCCTCCAGAAAAGGTTATCGTTCTGTAATCGCCCACGCAGGGCGGAAACATTACATCATAGTATAATAGCAGAAGTTGCCCTGTTTGGCAAGGGAAAATTCTTATTCTTATGTCAGATCTTTCCTTTTTGCGCCATTCTTGCTTTTCCTGCCCGCAGGCTTTATAATGTCTGGTATGCAAAAAAGAGGAGGATTTTCCCCATGCCCAACGTTTCGATCAAGCTGCTGCGCGAGGGTGCAAAGCTCCCCGTGCGCGGCTCTGCATCTGCCGCCGGTTACGACCTGTACGCCTGTCTGGACGGCGATCAGGAGCTCACCATTCCGCCCCATTCCACCGCCATGCTGCCGACCGGGCTGTCCTTCGCCCTGCCGGAGGGCACATTCGGCGCAGTCGTCGCCAGAAGCGGGCTCGCTTCCAAGCAGGGGCTGCGTCCGGCGAACTGCCTCGGTGTGATCGACAGCGATTACCGCGGCGAATGCTTTGTTGCCCTTCACAACGACAGCAGCAAAGAGCGCACCGTGCGCCACGGCGACCGCGTCGCCCAGCTCGTGCTGCTGCCGTTCCTGCCGATGGAATTTGAAGAGGTCGACGAGCTGCCCGCGACCGTGCGCGGCGAGGGCGGCTTTGGCAGCACGGGACGCTGACGCGCCTCAGAGCACGAATGCTCCGTCCACCGCGAGCACCTGTCCCGTGACGAACGATGCCTTGTCGGAGGCAAGGTATACCACCGCCTCGGCAATGTCCTCGGGCCTGCCGAGGCGGCCGAGCGGCGTCTGCTCGACGAGATCGCGGATCGTTTCCTCGCCCAGCACCCGAACCATATCGGTCTCGATGACGCCGGGGGCAATGCAGTTGACGCGAATGCCGCTCGGCGCGACCTCCAGCGCAAGCGAGCGGGTCAGTCCGATGAGCGCGTGCTTGGTGCAGGAATACGGCACCTCGCACGATGCGCCGTGCTGTCCCCACATGGACGAAATGTTCACGATGCAGCCGCTCTTTTCGTGCAGCATGCCCGGCAGCACCGCCAGAATGGTGTTGCGCGCGCCGTTTAAGTTCACGCCGAAGTAGCGCTCCCACATCTCGTCCGTTACGTCCTGAAAAAGCTCCTGCCCCGCAACGCCCGCGTTGTTCACGAGCAGCGTGACTTTGCCGAGTTCACGCTCGCACTGCGCGACCATGGCGTTCACCTCGGCGCGCTTCGACACGTCCGCCTGCACGGCGATGGCCTCATGTCCCTCGCTGCGCAGCAGCGCGGCGAGCTCGTCCGCCAGATCTTTTCGCTTATAATAGTTGATGCACACGGCGTAGCCCTCGCGCGCGAGCGCACGCGCGACTGCGCGGCCGATGCCGCGGGACGAACCGGTGACCAATGCAACTTTTTTCATGCGCTCTCCTCCAGAAGTCATAAATCCTGCTTATTATATTGAAACCAGCGCAAAAAAGCAAGCGCCGCCCGACCGGGACGGTGCTTTTGTTCTAATTCGATCCGTCAAAGCACGGAAGAACCCCTGCACGCGGAAACTTTTTCTCAGATTTTGCGTCTAATACTGATAAAGGGCGTAAGGGAGGTGACCGAATGCGCCGCATCAATCTTTTTTCCTACGGCATGATGTCACTTTTTAAGCTGGCGGTGCGCGTACTCGTCATCGTTCTGGCTGTGACGCTTCTCCGCCAGGCGCATCCTGCGCAGCCCGCGCCATCGTATCCGCCGCGCTTTGACCGGTGCGCCATGCCGGAAACGGCCATCGCCACGCCTTCTTCCCCAGAGGAAAGCAGTGCTGCAAAGCCCGCGCCCGACTGGCGCTTTTTCGTGCTCGAATACCACAACTTCACTGACGATCCCGCACAGGTGACGGATTACACCATCACGATCTCCGGACTGCGGCGCGACCTCGATTTTCTGCGCGACAGGGGATACGTAACGATCCTGCCGCGCGAGCTTGCCGCGGGGCAGCTCGACGACGGCGCACCGCTGCCGCAGAAGGCAGTGCTGCTCACCTTTGACGACGGCTACGTGAGCAACTTCACCCTTGCTCTCCCGCTGCTGCGGGAGTATGGCGCAAAGGCTGCCGTTTCGCTCATCACCGCGCGCATCGACGAGGGGACGAGCGGTTTTCTCTCCTGGGACGAGTGCCGTGAGATGGCAAAAAGCGGGCTTGTCGAGTTCGCATCCCACACCCATGACCACCACATTCACAACGACGCGAACGGCATTGAGCGCAGGAACGGGGAATCGGAGGACGACTACCTTACGCGCATCTCCTACGATCTCGAGACCAGCATCACCCGCATCAAGCTTGAAACGGGACAGCCCGTCACCGCCTTCACCTACCCGCTCGGCAAAATGGAACCGTGGGCGGAGCCTGTTTTGCAGCAGCTCTTTTCCGTCACGTTCTCCGGCGTTTACGGCAAAGCGCGCTACGGCAATTCGCTCTATCATCTGCCGCGCTTCAACATCAGTGATAGCCACCCCGCAAGCGAATACATGCGCCGCGCCTGAGATGATTTCCTTCGGAGTCCTCGTGTCTTAAGTCTCGGCGCTTCTGCGCCGTAAAATGCTTTTGCTGCGCAAAAGCATTTGCGCAGGGGTAATTCACTTGCCCCTGTGCTTTTTCATGTCCTACAGGTTCCTCGCGCGAAGTCGCGCGTCAATTCGCAGCGCAGCGGAGAATTGCAATAGACGGAATTCACTTCCGCCGTTAAATGATCTGAATCGAGCCGAGACGCGCTCCGTCGCGTCGAGGCTCCGGCGCTTTTGCGCCGTAAAATGCTTTTGCTGCGCAAAAGCATTTGCGCAGGGGCAATTCACTTGCCCCTGCGCTTTTTCATCTCCTACAGGTTCCAAAAAATGGAGACACACCGTGTGGTGTGTCTCCATTTTTTGGAGCAGGGTACGGGAGTCGAACCCGCCTTAACGGCTTGGGAAGCCGCTGTAATACCGATATACCAACCCTGCGAATATAGGGAGTATATCATATCTTTCATGTCATTTCAAGGCGAAATATTCATGTTGTGCCAAATCCTTTCATATTCTCTGCTGAACGAAGAAAGGAGCCTCGCCATGAAACGAATCTTTCCGATGATCCTGCTGTTTGCGCTGCTTTTGTGCGTGCCTGTGCGCGCCGACGAGCTCACGCTCGACGCCCCCTCCGCTCTCTTGATGGAAAAGCAGACCGGCACCGTGCTCTACACCAAGGACGAGCACACGCCGCGCGAGGGCGCGAGCATCACGAAGGTGATGACGCTGCTGCTCACGATGGAGGCCATCGACTCCGGCGCGCTCTCGTATGACGATACCGTCACAGGCAGTGCGCACGCAGCCTCGATGGGCGGCAGTCAGATCTGGCTCAAAGAGGGCGAGCAGATGCGTGTCGAAGACCTCATCAAAGCCGTGTGCGTCGTTTCCGGCAACGACGCAGCGGTCGCGCTCGGCGAGCATCTTGCCGGCAGCGAGGAGGCCTTTGTTGCGCGCATGAACGAGCGGGCGAAGGAGCTCGGCATGCACGACACGCACTTTCTCAACTGCACAGGGCTTCCCGCCGAGGGACACGTCACCTCAGCCTACGACATCGCGCTCATGTCGCGCGAACTGATCCTGAACCACCCCGACCTGCGCCGCTTCACAACCACCTGGATGGATTCGCTGCGAAACGGAGAGTCTCTGCTCGTCAACACCAACAAGCTCGTGCGCTTTTACCCCGGCACAACGGGGCTCAAGACCGGCTCGACCAGCTCCGCCGGATACTGCATCAGCGCCACGGCGGAAAAGGACGGCATGGAGCTCATTGCCGTGGTGCTCGGCGGCAGCACGAGCGACAAGCGTTTTGCCGACGCAAAGACGCTCTTAAACTACGGCTTTGCGTCGTATTCCCTCGTTACCGTCGTACCGGAGTCGCCCCTGCCTGCCGTGCCGTTGACGCTCGGCACGCAAAAAGCCGTGCAGAGTGTATTAACGGATAAAAACGCGCTGCTGCTTGAAAAAAGCCGCGCAAACGGGCTGACGCAGGCCGTTTCTCTGCCTGACGCCGTCGACGCGCCCGTGGAGGCGGGCGAGCCGCTCGGTACGCTCGATATTTTCGACGCAAGCGGCACAGCTGTCGCCTCCCTGCCGCTGCTTGCAGGCGAGAGCGTGGCACGGCTGAGCTGGTTTGCGCTGTTCCGCCGCCTGCTCGCCATCGCAGTCTGCGCCGCCTGAGCGCCTGCCACTTCGCACAAATCTCACACCGCGCTCTCCCATTTTCTGCGGCGCAACGCATAATCTTTTACTTTTCCCAGCAAAAAACACCTTTTTATACTTGACAGGCTCCGGAAAAGGTGTATACTGCAAACAATTTCATAAGTCTTGATAGAGGCGCGGCTGACAAAAGTAGCCCCCGACAAACGGCAGGATACCGTGGGGAGCGAAAGGGGAGGCCGCCGAAGGGTCGATCGGATTCCTGTCCGGTCGGTGCCTGGGTCGTCGGGGAATACCCGCCGGACTGTCGCCCGAAAGGGTGGAGTGCTGTCATGATCGACGCGGTCAGGAGCTTCGATGTTTATATTATTGCATCGGTTTTTGATGTTTTTGTGTTAAGTCATGATGGAAATCATGGCTTAATTTTTTATCTGTGCAAAGACACAGGAAAGGAGAAACATCATGCAATTCGTCGGAACCTTCTGGGCGCTTGTCCCCCCCATCGTCGCCATCACCCTGGCGCTGATCACCAAGGAAGCGTATTCCTCCCTCTTCATCGGCGTTGTGATCGGTGCGCTGTTTGCCTGCAACTTCTCTCCCATCGCAACGATCGACATGATCGTCAATGACGGCCTCGTCACTGCCGTGGCTGACAATGCGGGCATCTTTCTCTTTCTCGTCCTGCTCGGCATCATCGTAGCGCTCGTCAATTTAGCGGGCGGCAGCGCAGCCTTCGGCCGTTGGGCAGAGGAGAATATCCACACCCGCGTAGGCGCGCAGCTTGCGACGTTCGTGCTCGGCATTCTCATCTTCATCGATGACTATTTCAACTGCCTGACCGTTGGCTCGGTCATGCGTCCGGTCACCGACCGCCACCAGATCTCGCGTCCCAAGCTCGCCTACCTCATCGACGCCACTGCCGCCCCCGTGTGCATGATCGCGCCGATCTCGTCCTGGGCGGCCGCCGTATCCTCTACGGCTGAGGATCTCGACACCGGCATTTCCGGTATCCAGCTCTTCATCCGCGCCATTCCTTATAATTTCTATTCCCTTTTGACCTTTGTCTTTATCATCACGCTCACACTGCTCAAGTTTGACTACGGCCCGATGCGTGGCTTTGAAGAGCGCGCCCGCAACACGGGTGACCTCTCCGGCAGCACCGACAGCACCGAGGAGAACATCAACCCCAAGGGCCGCGTCATTGACCTTATCATTCCCGTCATTCTCCTCATCATCTTCTGCACCATCGGCATGCTCTATGTTGGCGGCTTCTTCGGCGCCGACGCCTCCGGCTGCACCGACTTTGCCGGCGATTTCATCGGCGCATTCGGCAATACGAACGCCTTTGTCGCTCTCCCCTGGGGCGGTCTCATCGCGCTGGTGCTCACGGTCATCTACCTTGTCGCCCGCCGCGTCGTCGGCTTCCGTGCGGCCATGGGCTGCATTCCCAAGGGCTTCCAGTCGATGATCTCCCCCATCATCATTCTCACGCTCGCTGTCTCCCTCAAGACCACACTCAACGCGCTTGACGCAGCCGGTTACGTGCATGATCTGATGTATGCCGCGTCTGAGGGGCTTTACAACATGCTCCCCGCCGTCATCTTCCTCGTCGCCTGCGTGCTGGCCTTTGCCTCCGGCACGTCCTGGGGCACCTTTGGTATTCTGATCCCCATTGTCACCGCCATTTTCCCCAATGACAGCGCACTCCTCTACATCGGCATCTCCGCCTGCTGCGCGGGCGCTGTGTGCGGCGACCACTGCTCCCCCATCTCTGATACCACCATCATGTCCTCCGCCGGTGCGCAGTGCGAGCACGTCAATCACGTGGCAACGCAGCTTCCCTACGCCATCACCGTCGCCTGCCTGAGCTTTGTGTGCTTTGCGCTCGCAGGCTTCATCCAGAACTGGATCATCTGCCTTGCCATCGGCGCGGCACTGACGGTCTGCACGCTCTTCGTCATTCGCAGAAATGAAGCCAGAAAGGCTCGCATCAGGGATTGATCTCATTTGCTCTCCACTCTCTCTTTTCTCTCTGGAAAGGCGGGCAGACCCAACAGGTCTGTCCGCCTTCCTCTTTTCTTTTTTTGCAGAATATGATATACTCTGCTCAAAATTATCCGATCCATGGAGGGTTTTCCCATGAGCATTGTCGTACTGGGCGCCGTTTTTGTCGATATCAAGGGCTACCCCATCTCTTCCTATATCCCTGGCGGACGCAACGCAGGCCGCGTTGTGCAGGTGCACGGCGGCGTGAGCCGCAACATCGTTGAGGACATCGCAAACGTTGAGCTGCGCCCCACTTTCGTCAGTCTCGTCGACGAGTCAAGCGCGGGCGCAGATGTTGTCAAAAAGCTCCAGAGCCACAAAGTCGACACGCGCTACATGCGCACCACGCCCGACGGCATGGGCACCTGGCTCGCCATCTTTGACAACACGGGCGATGTGACCGCGTCCATCTCCAAGCGCCCCGACCTGCACCCCATCGCCGACATTCTCGACGAGCAGGGCGACGAGATCTTTTCCCAGGCCGACAGCATCCTTCTGGAGATCGACATGGAAAAGGACATCGTCAAGCGCACGTTCGCGCTGGCGGAAAAATACCACAAGCCCGTTTACGCGGTCGTTTCCAACATGAGCATCGCCATCGAGCGGCGCGACTTTTTGCGCTCGGTACATTGCTTCATCTGCAACCAGCAGGAGGCGGGCATCCTGTTCTCTGAAAACTACGACAATTTCACCCCCGACGAGATGCTGCCCGTCCTGCACGACAAGATCCGCGGCGCGCAGATCCGCCGCATGGTCGTCACGATGGGCTCTCAGGGTGCGGTCTTTGCAACGCTCGACGGCGAGGAAGGCTATTGCCCCGCGAAAAAGGTCGATGTCAAGGATACGACCGGCGCGGGCGACGCGTTCTTTGCCGGAGCCGTCATCGGCCAGACCTATGGCAAGACCATGATGGAATCCTGTGAGATCGGCACACGCCTTGCCGCCTCTGTCATCACAACGGGTGAAAATGTCTGCCCGCGCTATCTGCCGAGCGAATTCGGGCTGGACGTTTCCGCGCTGGACGACGCACAGCTCGCGCTCGAGCTTTGATTCCGGCGAAAAGCAAATACAGCAAAAAGTGAGGGACGAGTGATCGTCCCTCGCTTTTTATTTCTCACTCCTCGCACAGCTGCGCACGGTTCTCTTCCGCAAGTCGCAGTGCCGCGTCCCGGTCCACGCCGTAGACAAAGCGGAACTCATACGGCTTTGTCATCGTAATTGCGCGCAAAGTCATAAGGCAGCATACCGTCGCTGTCGTAGGTCATATCCTGCGTCTCCCCGTTCGGCTTGTAATCCGCCCCAAGGCTCAGAATTCCATTCGGCAGTTCCAGCGTAAAGTTGGCGTCCGGCTGCAGCTCGACCGTTGGATCTTCTTCCTGCATCAGGGGTTCGTCCGGTATGGTGTCCGGCGCTTCCTGCTTTTCTCCGCAGCCTGACGCCAAAAGTGTCAGCGCCGCCAACAGCGCCGAAAGCGGCAGCGCTGTGCTTCTTCGTCTCATATTGGTCTCCTCCCTGTTTCTCACGCTTCCTTCAGCTTTTCCTCCAGCAGCTTGAAGGCCTCCTCCGCGGACAGCGCGCGGATCTCCGCGCGGCTTTTTTCGCCAAAGTCGAAGCGCTCGGCGACCGTCTCCTCCGGGGAAGAAAAGCCGATGAACACCGTGCCGACAGCGTTGCCGCGCTCGTCGCGGTCGGGGCCCGCGACGCCCGTGACGCTGACGGCGAGATCGGCCGTCGTCGCCTTGCGCGCGCCCTCGGCCATCGCCCGGGCAACGGGCGCGGACACCGCGCCGTATTCCTCCAGCATCTCTGCCGGAACGCCGAGCACGCGGTGCTTGACCGTGTCGGTATAGCTCACCACGCCGCCCATAAAAACGAGCGACGCGCCCGGCACATCCGTGATGCGCTTGGCGATGAGGCCGCCGGTGCAGCTTTCTGCCGCGGCAAAGGTCATGCCGCGCGCCTTGAGCAGCTCGCAGCAGCGCTGTTCGATCAATTTTTCGTTTTCCGCCATAGTAAAGACTTCCTTTCAGAATTTGATGCGTACAAATTCACGGTTTGCCATCGCGCGGTCGATGAGGCCCTCGATATCGAGCGCTGCCTCCGCCTCGCGGACTTCCTCAAGATTCGGCTTCGTGCGCGGATGGCGCGGTGTAAAGACCGTGCAGCAATCCTCGTAGGGCAGGATCGAGGTATCAAAGGTGCCGATCTTGCGCGACAGGCGCACGATCTCCTCCTTATCCATGCCGATGAGCGGGCGCAGGACGGGAAGATCGACCACGTCTTCCGTCACGCGCAGCGCCTCCATCGTCTGCGAGGCGACCTGACCTAAGTTCTCGCCCGTGACGAGCGCCTTGGCCTTCACCTGATCGGCCACGCGCTGCGAAATGCGCATCATAAAGCGGCGCATGATGAGCGTGAAGAACTCCTCGGGGCAGTTGCGGCGAATTTCCTCCTGAATCTCGGTAAAGGGCACGACCTGCACAGTCATCCGTCCGCACCAGGGCACAAGGAGTTTGGCAAGGGAAAGCACCTTCTCCTTCGCCGCGTCGGAGGTATATGGCGGGGAGAAAAAGTGCACCATTTCGAGCTTGACGCCGCGCTTTGCGATCATGTAGGACGAAACGGGCGAGTCGATGCCGCCGGAAAGAAGGCTCACCGCCACGCCGCCCATGCCGATGGGCAGGCCGCCCGCGCCCTCTTCCGCGGGGCCGTGGACGTAGGCCGAGTCGTCGCGAATTTCAATGTGGACGACGAGTTCGGGGTCGTGGACGTTGACCTCGCAGGTCGGGAACGCCTGATGGAGCGCCCCGCCGACCTGCTGGGAAAGCTGGATCGACGTCAAGGGGAAGGTCTTGTCGGCGCGCTTGCTCTCGACCTTGAAGCTCTTCGCCGCGCGCATTTCATCGGCAAGGTACTCCTTCGCCGCGGCAATGATCTTCTGCACGTCCTTCTCGCAGGGCAGGGCCTTGGAAACGGCGATGATGCCGAAGACCTTCTTACAGCCCTCAAAGGCCGCGTCAATGTCGCAGTTTTCGTCCTTGGGCTCGACGTAGATGGTGCTCTGCTTGGCGTAGATACGGAAATTGCCGCATTTTGCCACGCGGCGGTTGACGTTCGCCATCAGCTTATCTTCAAAGCTGCGGCGGTTGAGCCCCTTGAGCACGACCTCGCCGAGCTTGCACAGGATCATTTCATGCATTGGTGTTGTTCTCCTCATTTTCAATAGCCGCGCCCGCGCCGGCGGGAACCGCGGCTGAATTTACTTATTTTTGTGCTGGAATCTCCGCTTCATCCTTGCAAAATATCGGTGTTGCGGTACTGGATAGCCTCTGCGAGGTGGTGCGCTTCAATGGTCTCGCTGCCGTCAAGGTCTGCAATGGTGCGCGCCACGCGCAGCAGGCGATCGTGGCTGCGGGCGGTGAGGCCGAGGCGCTCAAAGGCGCCTTTCAAGAGCTTTTCGCCCGCGGCGTCCAGCGTGCAGTACTCGCCCACCATCGCGGGCGTCATCTGCGCGTTGCAGGCAACGTCCGTACCAGAAAAACGCTCTTTCTGCACCTCGCGCGCTCTGTTCACGCGCGCTTTTACCTCGGCGGAGGACTCCGCCTTTTCGCGCCGGCGCATGGCCTCAAATTCGACGCTCGGCACATTGACGTGCAGATCCATGCGGTCGAGCATGGGACCGGAAATTTTTTCGACGTATTTTTCCACCTGCTGCTTTGTACAGTGGCAGCGCCCCGAGGGGTGGCCGTACCAACCGCAGCGGCAGGGGTTCATCGCGCCGACGAGCATAAACCGGCTCGGCAGCGTCACGCTGCCCGCGGCGCGGGTGATGGTGACCTCGCCGTCCTCAATGGGAGCGCGCAGCACCTCGAGCACATCGCGGTGGAACTCGGGTAATTCATCTAAAAAGAGAACGCCGTGGTGCGCGAGCGAAATTTCGCCGGGCTTCGGCACCTTTCCCCCGCCGGTCATCGCGGAAGCGGAGAGCGTGTGATGCGGCGCGCGGAAGGGCCGGTGCAGCAGCATCGGCTGCGCACTGTCCGTCAGCCCCGCGACCGACCAGATCTCCGTCGCCTCGAGCGCTTCCTTCCTCGTCATATCGGGCAGGATCGACGGAAGCCGCCGCGCCAGCATGGATTTGCCCGCGCCGGGCGAACCGATGAGCAGAATGTTGTGCCCGCCCGCGGCGGCGATCTCCAAGGCGCGCTTGACATTCTCCTGCCCCATGACGTCGGAAAAGTCGGGACCTTGTTCGTCCGTCTGTTCCGCCTGCCACTTCGGCTCGGGCCTGAGTGGCGCTTTGCCCTTCAAATGCTGCACAAGGGACACAACGTCCGGCACGCCGTAAACGGTCACGCCGTCGGCAAGCGTTGCCTCCGCGGCGTTGGCCGCGGGGACATAGAGCGTTTTGATGCCTGCGCGCGCCGCGGCCATCGCCATGGGCAGCACGCCGTTCACCGCGCGCAGTGTGCCGGTGAGCGAAAGCTCGCCGACAAAGGCCGCGTCCCTGGCGGGAGACTTGATCTCCTCTGCACAGGCGAGAATACCGAGAAGGATCGGCAGATCGTAGAGCGTTCCTTCTTTCTTGAGCCCCGCCGGAGCAAGATTCACCGTGATGCGGGAGACGGGAAACTTCACGCCGCAGTTTTTCACCGCCGCGCGCACGCGCTCGCGCGATTCCTTGACCGCCGTGTCGCCGAGGCCGACGATGTCGAACGCGGGAAGCCCCCCGGAAAGGAAGCACTCCACCGTGACCTCATAGCCCGAGATGCCCTGAAGGCCGAGTGAACGCACTGCTGTGACCATATTCTGCTCCTCCCTCTTCCGCGCCGCTGCGGCGCATTCTGCAATTAGTATAGCACATTTTTTGCATCAGGCAAATCCCCTCCGATGCATTTTTGCACATTTTGCACAAAATCGGTAAAACTTCGCAAAAATTCTTTAAAAATAAAAGAAATTGAACTTATTGTTGCAAAATGGTGAATGTTTTTACAGGAACAAGGCGTTTACATGTCGGAAAAAGTGTGCTATAGTATCTGCGTTGGATTTTGCGTCCAAACGCAGAAGAACCGTTTTTTGACGGTGAAATAAATAGGAGGTTCATTTATGGCAAGAAAAATGAAATCCATGGACGGCAATAATGCTGCGGCACACGTAAGCTATGCTTACAGTGAAGTTGCGGCAATTTATCCCATTACGCCGTCCTCCCCGATGGCCGACCTGGTCGACCAGTGGTCCGCAAATGGTCTGAAGAACATCTTCGGCAGCCAGGTCAAGGTCGTCGAGATGCAGTCTGAAGCCGGTGCAGCCGGCGCAGTGCACGGCTCTCTCGGCGCCGGTGCGCTGACCACCACCTACACGGCCTCTCAGGGCCTGCTGCTGATGATCCCGAACATGTACAAGATCGCGGCTGAGCAGCTCCCCTGCGTGTTCCACGTTTCCGCCCGTACCGTTTCCACCCACGCGCTGAACATCTTCGGCGATCACTCCGACGTTATGGCCTGCCGCCAGACCGGTTTCGCCATGCTGTGCGAGGGCAACGTGCAGGAGGTCATGGATCTCTCCCCCGTTGCGCATTTGGCCGCTCTTTCCGGCAAGGTGCCCTTCATCAACTTCTTCGACGGTTTCCGCACCTCCCACGAGATCCAGAAGATCGCTGTGTGGGATTATAAGGATCTCGCCGACATGTGCGACATGGACGCTGTCAAGGCGTTCCGCGAGCACGCCCTCAACCCCGAGCACCCCGCCATGCGCGGCTCCCACGAGAACGGCGATACGTTCTTCCAGCACCGCGAGGCCTGCAACCAGTACTACGACGCTCTCCCCGAAGTCGTGGAAAAGTACATGGGCAAGATCAACGAGAAGCTCGGCACCGACTACAAGCTCTTCAACTACTACGGCGCGCCCGACGCTGACCGCGTCATCATCGCGATGGGTTCCATCTGCGACGTGGCCGAGGAAGTCATCGACTACCTCAACGCCCACGGCGAGAAGGTCGGTCTCATCAAGGTCCGTCTGTACCGCCCGTTCAAGGCTGAGCGCCTGATCGAGGCCATCCCCGCCACCGCCAAGAAGATCGCCGTTCTCGACCGCACCAAGGAGCCCGGCGCACAGGGCGAGCCTCTGTATCTCGATGTTGTCACCGCGCTGGCCAACGCCGGCATCACCGACAAGACCGTCATCGGCGGCCGCTACGGTCTCGGTTCCAAGGATACCCCGCCCGCTTCCGTGTTCGCTGTTTACACCGAGCTTGCCAAGGCGGAGCCCAAGCGTCAGTTCACCATCGGCATCGTCGATGACGTGACGAACCTCTCCCTGCCCGAAGACAAGAACTGCCCGAACACCGCAGCCGAGGGCACCATCGAGTGCAAGTTCTGGGGTCTCGGCGGCGACGGTACCGTCGGCGCGAACAAGAACTCCATCAAGATCATCGGCGACCACACCGACAAGTACGTCCAGGCCTACTTCCAGTATGACTCCAAGAAGACCGGCGGCGTGACGATCTCCCACCTGCGCTTCGGCGACAAGCCCATCCGCAGCCCCTACTACATCAACAAGGCCGACTTCGTCGCCTGCCACAACCCCAGCTACATCATCAAGGGCTTCAAGATGGTCAACGACGTCAAGCCCGGCGGCGTGTTCATGATCAACTGCCAGTGGGACTTCGATGAGCTGAACCACCACCTCAAGGCGGACGCCAAGCGCTACATTGCCAAGAACAACATCCAGCTCTACACCATCAATGCCATCGACCTTGCCATCAAGATCGGCATGGGCAAGCGCAACAACACCATCCTCCAGTCCGCGTTCTTCTCCCTGGCGAAGGTCATGCCCGAAGAGCAGGCCATCCAGTACATGAAGGACGCCGCGACGCACTCCTACCTGAAGAAAGGCCAGGACGTCGTCGATATGAACCACAAGGCCATCGACCTCGGCGCCACCGCCTACAAGAAGATCGACGTCCCCGCCGATTGGGCGAACGCTGTCGACGCTGACGAGGCCGTTTCCTACGAGGGCAAGGCCGAGCTCGTCAAGCAGGTCAAGGACATCCTCACCCCGATCGACAAGATGGACGGCGACAGCCTGCCCGTTTCCGCCTTCATGCCTCATGTGGACGGCCAGTGGGAGCTGGGCGCTGCCGCTTACGAAAAGCGCGGCGTTGCCGTTTCCGTTCCCACCTGGGACGCTGAGAAGTGCATCCAGTGCAACAACTGCGCTTACGTCTGCCCGCACGCCACCATTCGTCCCTTCGCTCTCACCGAGGAAGAGGTCAAGAATGCGCCCGCAAACGCCAAGATCGTCGACATCAAGGCCGGCAAGGGCAAGGGCGTTTACAAGTACACCATGGCCATCTCCCCGCTCGACTGTATGGGCTGCGGCGTCTGCGTCGGTCAGTGCCCGGTCGGCGCTCTGACGATGGTTGGCCAGGAGTCCGAGCTGCCTGAGCAGGATGTGTTCAACTACTGTGTCTCCAAGGTCTCCGACAAGAAGGATATGCAGGATCTCACCGTCAAGGGCAGCCAGTTCAAGCAGCCCATGCTCGAGTTCTCCGGCTCCTGCGCAGGCTGCGCCGAGACCAGCTATGCCCGTCTCGTCACCCAGCTCTTCGGCGACCGTATGTACATCTCCAACGCCACCGGCTGCTCGTCCATCTGGGGCGGCCCCGGCGCTACCTCCCCGTACTGCACGGATAAGGACGGCCACGGCCCGGCCTGGTGCAACTCCCTCTTCGAGGACAACGCCGAGCACGGCTTCGGTATGTATATCGGCCAGGAAAAGATCCGCGAGGATCTGATCGCCAAGACCGAGCAGCTCCTTGCCATCGAGTGGGCACAGCCCGCGCTGAAGGAAGCCGCTCAGAAGTGGCTCGACACCAAGGACGACGGCAACGCCAACGCCGAGGCTACGAAGGAATACGTCGCAGCTCTGCAGGCGAACATTGCCACCGTCGACGAGCTTGCCGCTGTTCCTCAGTTCGCTGAGCACGCTGCCGAGCTCAAGGCCAAGGGCGAGAAGTTCTGCGACTGCGATGCCTGCAAGCTGGCCTGCGACATCCTCGACAAGAAGGATTACCTCTCCAAGAAGTCCGTGTGGATCTTCGGCGGCGACGGTTGGGCTTACGATATCGGCTTCGGCGGCGTCGACCACGTCCTTGCTCAGAACAAGAACGTCAACGTCTTCGTCTTCGATACCGAGGTCTACTCCAACACCGGCGGTCAGGCTTCCAAGGCTTCCAACATCGGTCAGGTCGCTCAGTTCGCGGCTGCCGGTAAGGAGACCAAGAAGAAGAGCCTCTCCGAGATTGCAATGAGCTACGGCTACATCTACGTCGCTCAGGTCGCCATGGGTGCAAACCCGGCCCAGACCATCAAGGCCATCACCGAGGCCGAGGCTTATCCCGGCCCGTCCCTGATCATCGGCTACAGCCCCTGCGAGATGCACTCCATCAAGGGCGGCATGATGAACTGCCAGAAGGAAATGAAGAAGGCTGTCGAGTGCGGCTACTGGAACCTGTTCCGCTTCAATCCTGCGGCTGACAAGAAGTTCACGCTCGACTCCAAGGCGCCCGCCGGCGGTTATCGTGAATTCCTGATGAACGAGGCGCGTTACAGCCGCCTGACCCGCGAGTTCCCCGAGCGTGCGGATGGTCTCTTCACCCGCAACGAGGACGCGGCCAAGGAGCGTTACGAGCACCTCACCAAGCTCATCGACCTGTACGACAAGCAGTAATCGCTGTCATCACAGTGCTGAAAAAGGAGCACCCGAAAGGGTGCTCCTTTTTTCGCGCCGGAACGAAATGTCACGCTGCTTCAGGTAAAAAAAGGGAGGCTCTTTTGAGCCTCCCTTTTTCCGTTGGTCAAGTAAGGTATCAATTACTTGTTTGCCGCGCGCTCCGCCGCCTCGACAACGTGGCTTGCAAGGATCGTGCTCGTCACGGTGCCGACACCGCCGGGAACAGGGGTAATGGCCTCGACGACCGGCTCGACCTCGGCATAGCGGGTATCTCCGCAGAGGTTGCCGTCCGCGCCGACGTGAATGCCCACGTCCAGCACGACCTGACCGGCGCGCACGCTCTCCGCGCCGACCATACCGGCCTTACCGGCGGCGACGACAAGAATATCCGCCTCGCGGCAGATCTCGGGCAGGTTCTCGCTGCGGCTGTGGCAGATGGTCACGGTCGCATGCTCGGCGAGCAGCAGCATGGAAACAGGCTTGCCGATGACAAGGCTGCGGCCGATGACGACCACGCGCTTGCCCTTGATGGGAATGTTGTAGTGCTTGAGCAGCGCCACGCAGGCCGCGGCAGTGCAGGGAGGATAGCCGCCCTTCGTGCCGGCGTAAACGGCGGTCATGGAACCGTCGGTGATGCCGTCCATGTCCTTCTTGGGATCGAGCGCCGCGCGCGCCGCTTCATCGTCGAGATGCTTGGGCAGCGGGCGGAACATCAGCACGCCATGCACCTTTTCATCTGCGTTGAGCGCGTGGATATTTTCCATCAGCACATCCTGCGTTACCTCTTCAGGCAGGACGACCTGACGGACGGCGACGCCGACCTTCTCGCAGCGCTTGAGTGCGCCGCGCTCATAGGCAAGGTCGTCCTCACGCGCGCCGACGCGCAGGATAGCAAGGCAGGGTTCGGTGCCGTTTTTCTTCAGTTCTTCGCTTCTTGCGTGGAGTTCCTCGGTCAGCGCCTTGGCGACCTCAGCTCCCTTGAGCAGCATAGCCATGGTAAAATCCTCCTCTGTTTGACGCGGTCAGCCGCGTATCCATTCTTACTTAGGATAACAAAATTAAAAATTGCTGTCAATTTCTTTTGACAGGCGTGCCGGGATATAATTTTACTTTCTTCGGCAGCTTGCCTTTTGCCCGACTTTTTGCTACGATAAGGGCGTCAAATTCTGAAACCATCAGGAGGGTCATTCCCATGTCTGTGATCGAAGAGAAAAAAGCACTGAGAACCTTTATCCGCAAGAAGGAGCGCACGCTCGCCCCCGCTTACAAGGCGGAAAGCTCCGAGGCCATCTGCCGCCACCTGCTCGCGCTTGACGAGTATAAAAACGCCAAGATCGTCTTTGCCTTTGCCGGCACCGAGAAAGAGATCGACACCTCGCTCTTTATGAATGAGACCATCGCCGCGGGCAAGACGCTCATTCTGCCCCGCTGCGCCGCCGAACACGCCATCGACCTGTGCGTCGTGCGCTCGATGGACGACCTCGAGGCGGGCGCCTACGGCATTCTGGAGCCGAAGACGAGCTGCGCGCTCGTTACCGCAGCGGACATCGACTTCGCCGTCGTCCCCTGCCTGTCGTTCGACCGCAAGGGTCGTCGTCTCGGCCAGGGCGGCGGTTACTACGACCGTCTGCTGCCCCAGCTCCGCTGCCCCACCGCGCTCATCTGCCGCGAGCAGCTGATGTCTCCCGAGGTGCCGGTCGAGGAGCACGACATGCGCTGCACCATGCTCATCACCGAGAAGGGCATTCTCACACCGGAGGCGTAAGGTCTCTCCGGTACGGCGCAAAACACACAATAATGAGAGGGAAGCTCTCTTTTGAAGAAAGCTTCCCTCTTTGTTGCTTTTTATCGGCAAAGATACGAAAACCAACCCTCGCTGCTGCGCGTTTCCTCGATCGTCCAGCCTGCCTCGATGAGCTTTTCGCGCACCTCGTCGGCGCGGTCATCGATGATACCGGAGCAGAGGAAGATACCGCCCTCTTTGAGCAGCCTCCCCACCTGCGGGGCAAGCGCGATGATCACGTCCGCCACGATATTCGCAACGATCACGTCATAGTCGCCGCCGAATTCCTTCTGCAAGCCCTTGTCGCTGAGCACGTCGCCCGCGCGGACGGTGTAGTGCTCGCGTCCCACGCCATTGAGCGCGGCGTTTTCGTAGGCGACGCCGACGCACTTGTCGTCAATGTCGCAGGCGAAGGCGTCCTTCGCGCCGAGCAGCAGCGCCGCAATGGACAAGATGCCGCTGCCGCAGCCGAGGTCGAGCACCTTTTCCCCGCCGTGAATATGCTTTTCCAGCGCTTGCAGGCAAAGGCGCGTCGTCGCGTGGCTGCCGGTGCCGAAGGTGAGACCGGGGTTTAAGATGAGCTTGACGCGCCCATCCCCCTCTGCCTGCTCCCATTCCGGCACAACAAGCAGGCGCTCGCCGATCTCCATGGGCTTATAGAACTGCTTCCAGTTGTTCTCCCAGTCCGCGTCCTCCACATTTTCCATGCTGAGGATCAAGGGAGCATACTCGGGGTGCTGCTTTTTGAAGGCCGCAAGGCCGATGCGGAACTGCGCAAGGGTATTGAAGCCCTCCTCGCTGTCCTCCAGGTAGAAGGTGATGCGGCTCTTGCCGTGCATGGACTGCATCAGATCCTCGTCGACATAGTCCCAGTACTGGTGATTGTTTTCAAGGAAGTCCTTGAAATCGCCCTCCTCGTCGATCATCAGGCTGTCGATGCCGTAGGCGCTCAAAAGCTCCGTCGCAGGCTCGATGCCCGCAGGGTTCATATCAAGATGTAATTCTAACCACTTCATCGTTTCGTCCCCACAAAGAATAGTCCCAGCGTACCGCAGCCGGTGTGCGCACCGATGACGGGGCCGATAAAGTCCGCGCGCACATCGGTCACATTGAATCGCTCTTTGAGCAATTCCTTGACATAGGCAACATAGTCCGGGCAGTTGGCGTGGCAGATGAAGACGGGCTGGTTCTTCTCCGGTTCGATGCCCAGCTCCTCCATCTTGTCCACCAGCGCGCGCAGCGCACCCTTGCTGCCGCGCGCCTTGCTCACGGGGGTAAGCTTTCCCTCGCTGTCTGTGTGCATGACAGGCTTGATGCCGAGCACCGTACCCGCCAGTGCAGCCGCGGCGCTGACGCGTCCGCCGCGCTTTAAGTGATTGAGATCGTCCACCATGAACCAGTGATCCTGATGCTGGATCGTACCGCGCACGAAGTCGGCAAGTGCCTCAATGTCGAGATTTTTCTCGCGCCGCTCGCGCACTGTGCGGTAAATGAGCATGCCCTACCCGCGGCAGGCCGAGAGAGAGTCGATCACGATGATCTTCGCCTCCGGGTGCTCCGCGCGCAAGTCCTCCGCCGCGATGCACGCGGACTGATAAGTCGTGGAAAGTGCGCTCGAAAAGCTGATGCACAGGATATCCTTGCCTGCGGTCAGCGCCGATGTCATCGCGTCGGTGAACTGGCCGACGTTGACCGCCGCAGTCGTGCAGTCCACACCGTCGGCGATCTTCTGAAAGAAAGTTTCCGGCGACATATCCGCATGGTCGGGCGTATCAAGATAGGTCTTGCCCTCCATCGTAAAAGAAAGCGGCAAAACGGTAATGCCCAGCTCGTCGACCTCCTGCCGGTTCAAACTACAGCAGCTGTCGGTCATGATGATATAATCACGCATGGCGTTTTCTCCTTTCCGAACTTCGGAAGAATCATTATACCAGAGTTTTCATTGCCCTGCAAATACGGGAGCGGATTATTTTCCCACGCAGAAGCGCTCGAAGATACGCGCGACCATGTCCTCGCGCGCCGTACGGCCCGTGAGCTCGCCGAGAGCCGTCTGCGCCTGCTCGACCTCGGTGAGCACCACGTCCGGCGTCATGCCGCCGAGCAGTGCCTCCTTCGCCGCGCGGACGCTATCGAGCGCACGGCGGACGGCCTCGGCCTGGCGGGCATTCGTCACAAGCGCACTGCCCGCGCGCGGCGCAGGATAGAGCCTGCGGACGGCGGCCTCGAGTGCGCCAAAGCCTTCGTGCGTCACGCTTGAGAGGGAAACGACCGCCTCCGGCGCGCGCCAGTCCTCATCGAACTGAACGTCCTGCACGCCGCCGAGGTCGGATTTGGTCAGCAGCAGCAGCCATGGCTTGCCGCTTCTCGCGGCAAGCGCGAGCGGCTCGAGCGCCTCAGGCGCAGGCGGTGCGCTGCCGTCGAGCAGCGCAAGAATGAGATCCGCATCCTCGACAGCTTTTTTCGACCGCTCCACGCCGAGTTTTTCCACCGTGTCCGCCGTCTCGCGGATGCCGGCGGTGTCGATGAGCCGCAGCAGTACGCCGCCGAGCGTCGCCTTTTCCTCTACGGTGTCGCGTGTTGTGCCCGCGATGTCCGTGACGATGGCGCGCTCAAAGCCGACGAGTGCGTTCATAAGCGAGCTTTTGCCCGCGTTCGGCGCGCCGACGATGGCGGTCGCCACGCCGCTTTTGAGCACCCTGCCGCGCGCGAACGTACCGAGAAGGTCGGAAAGCGTCTCTTCGCCCGCTGCGAGCGAGGCGGCGGTCTCCTCGCGCGAGAGGTCCTCGATCTCCTCGTCGGGATAGTCGACGATGGCATAAAAACGGCTCGAACTATCGAGCAGGCGGTCGTAGACCGCCTCGATCGGGCGGCGCAGCGCGCCGGAGAGCTGGGCGGCGGCGTTGCGCGCGCACTCCGCAGTCTCGGCGTCGATGAGGTCGATGACCGCCTCCGCCTCGGTGAGATCCATCTTGCCGTTCAGGAAGGCGCGCTGCGTGAATTCGCCGGGCCTCGCCTGCCGCGCGCCCGCGCGGAACGCGGCCCGCAGCACTTCGCCGAGCACCACGGGTGAGCCGTGACAATGGATCTCGGCGCTTTCCTCGCCGGTGTAGCTGTGGGCGGCGGAAAAGCAGACCGCCATGCAGCGGTCGAGCAGCGCGCCCGTTTCGTCGCGCGCATCGCCGTAGGTCATGCGGCGGTACGGAAGGTCAGAGACCGCCATGCCGTTTGCCGGCGTAAAGAGCGCGGCGAGCGCGTCCCTCGTTCCTTCCCCGCTCAGCCTGACAATACCGACGGCCGACGGGCTCTGCGCCGTGGCGATGGCTGCGATCAGCTCCATGCAGCTCCCCCCCTTTTTCTATCTCATATAGAGGAAGTATAGCACACAGGCGGGAATTTGAAAAGGGGCGCGGCAATGCCGCGCCCCTTACCGTGCTTTTATTTTCCATCCGGATGCTGCTCCATCTTGATCCCCGCAAGTTTCAGAAATTTTTTGTCGGTCTGGATGCTCTGGGTCAGGAATTTACCGTCCTTGAACAGCGCATAGGTCGTGACCGGAGTGGGGACATTCTGTGCCTGCTCTCTGCCGGTGATATGAATAACCTTCAAAGGCACGCGGTAAGTTCTCGCAGCCTCTTCCACGCGCGGCACCCAGTAGTAAGTAAACGGGCACTGGTCGGTATAGTAGAGGACAAAGCCTCTCTCCGCCACCGCAGGGTGTTTGGCACAGGTCTTGAATTTCGGCGGCGCCGCATCCTGCGCAAGCGGCAGGTACATCAAGTTGATCCCGCATTCCGACGTGTCCGCGACGGCAAATCCCTTATATGCCAGATACTTCGGGTCGGAGAGAAACTCCCGCTTTCGCCCCTCGACAGACAGAATACACAGTCCCTTTCGTCCCTGCTCCTTTGCGTCCCGGATGCACTCTTCCAGCAGATCGTTGGAATATCCGTGCCCTTTCAGCGAGCCGGAGACCCACAGGCAGTCAATATAAAAATACCCGTCCGCCTGAATAGGCACCCACGCGTTTTCCGCCGGAATATACTCAATGAAGCACTTGCCGCGCTCCGTGCTCCGGCAGAAGACCAGCCCCTCTTTAAAGCGCTGCTTGAGCCATTCCTTTTTGATAACGCCCTGCTTGCCGGACATCGCACAGCAGATGTGCTCCTTCTCAATATTCTCATCGGTGATTCGAATATAATTCATCGAAAGCTCCTCCCGGATTTTCATAAATTCTCCGCACCCTAAAACTTCGCATTCAGCATACCATGCCGCCCGTTGCCCCGCAAGCGCAAAAAAAGCAGCGCCTTTCGGCGCTGCTTTCTGTTTGCTTTTGGGAGAAACCGCTCACTGCTGCTCGGCAGCCTTCGCGGCGGCCTGCTGAGCCTCGATCTCGATGAGGGCATCCTTGCGGGAGAGGTTCCAGCGGCCCTTCTCGTCGATCTCCATGAACTTGACCCAGATCATGTCGCCGACGGTGACCACGTCCTCGACCTTCTCGACGCGCTTGCGGTCGAGCTTGGAGATGTGGACAAGGCCGTCCTTGCCCGGGGCGATCTCGACGAACGCGCCGAACTGCATCAGGCGCACAACGCGGCCGTAGTAGAGCTTGCCGACCTCGGGCACGAAGACGATATCGTCGATGCATTTCTTCGCAGCGTCGCACGCGGCGGCGTTGGCGGAGGCGATGTGAATGGTACCGTCGTCCTCGATGTCGACCTTGGCGCCGGTGTCGGCCACGATCTTCTGGATGACGCTGCCGCCCTTGCCGATGACCTCGCGGATGCGCTCGGGATCGATGTGCATGGTGATCATCTTGGGCGCATACTCGCTGACCTCGGCGCGCGGCTCTGCGATGCAGGGCAGCATGATCTGGTCGAGGATCTGAACGCGCGCGTCATAGGTGATCTCAAGGGCGTTCTTGATGATGGCCATGGTGAGGCCGTCGTTCTTGAGATCCATCTGAATGGCGGTGATGCCCTTCTTGGTACCGGCAACCTTGAAGTCCATCTCGCCGTGGAAGTCCTCAACACCCTGAATATCGATGAAGGTGGTGAAATCGTCGCCGTCCTGGATCAGGCCGCAGGAGATACCGGCGACGGGCGCCTTGATGGGCACGCCAGCGTCCATCAGCGCGAGCGTGGAGCCGCAGATGGAGCCCTGAGAGGTCGAACCGTTGGAGGAGACGACCTCGCTCACAACGCGAATGGCATACGGGAACTCGTCAACAGACGGAATCACCGGCAGCAGCGCGCGCTCAGCGAGAGCGCCATGGCCTATCTCGCGGCGGCCGGGGCTGCGGGATGGCTTGGCCTCGCCGACAGAGTAGCCGGGGAAGTTATAGTGGTGCATGTAGCGCTTTTCGGTCTCTTCCCAGATGGTGTCGAGCTTCTGGGCGGCGGAAAGCGTGTCGAGCGTGCAGACGGACAGCACCTGCGTCTGACCGCGGGTGAAGAGGCCCGAGCCGTGGACGCGGGGCAGCACGCCGACTTCGGCAGCGAGAGGACGGATCTCGTTCTTCGCTCGGCCGTCGACACGGTGGCCTTCGAGCAGCCATGCCTTGACGATCTTCTTCTGGAACTTGTAGGTGATCTCATCGAGGAACTGATCCATATCGGGATACTCCTCGAGGAACTTCTCGTGCCAGTGCTCGATCATCTCGTTCCAGCGGGCCTCGCGGACGTTCTTGTCGTCGGTATCCATCGCGGCCTTGGCCTCGTCCATGAAGTTTTCGACGATCTTGTCGAACAACTCCTGGTTGAAGCTCGCGTGCGGGTAGTCGAACTTGGGCTTGCCGATCTCGGCGACCATGCGGTTGATGAGCTCGACCTGCTTCTGGTTCTCGTTGTGGGCAAGCTCGATGGCCTTATACATGGTGTCGTTGTCGACTTCGTTCGCGCCGGCCTCGATCATAACGACCTTCTTGCCGGTGGAAACGACGGTGACGTCAAGGTCGGAGACCTTGCGCTGCTCGCTCGTGGGGTTGAGGACAAGCTCGCCGTCCACAAGGCCGACCTTGAGCGCGCCGACAGGGCCATTCCAGGGAATATCGGAGATAGCGAGGGCAGCGGAGGTGCCGATCAGGGCCGCGATCTCGGGAGAGCAGTCGTGATCGACGCTCATGACCGTCGCCATGATGGAAACGTCGTTGCGGAAGTCATAGGGGAAGAGGGGACGGATGGGGCGGTCGATGACGCGGCTCGTTAGGATACCCTTTTCGCCGGGACGACCCTCGCGGCGGTTGAAGGAGCCGGGGATACGGCCGACAGAGTAAAGCTTCTCCTCAAAGTCAACGGAGAGGGGGAAGAAGTCGATGCCGTCGCGGGGACGGGCGGAAGCGGTGGCGCAGACGAGCACGCGGGTGTCGCCGTAGCCGACCATGACGGCGGCGTTGGCGAGCTCGGCGAGCTTGCCGACCTCGAGCGTGAGGGGGCGGCCCGCAAGATCCATCTCGTACTTGTGGTAGTTAGGGAACTGTCTCTTGGTGATGATGGTAGACATTTGTCGATCTCCTTTTTGTAAAATTCCGTATGGGAGCCGACCGTTTAGCACTTGAAAAAACGTCGGCTTGCCGCCGCTTTTTCAACTGCTAAAGCATAGCAGGCTCTCATACGCGCGGGGAAGTGCAGAGGGACGGTAAGAAAAGAAGGGTGATGCATGCGCATCACCCTGTTTTCAAACTTACTTACGGATACCCAGCTTGGCGATCAGGGTACGATAACGCTCGATGTCCTTCTTCATGAGGTAGTCGAGAAGGCTGCGGCGCTTACCGATCATCTTGTACAGGCCGCGGCGGGAGTGGTTGTCCTGCGGGTGCTGCTTGAGGTGCTCGGTGAGCTGAGCGATACGCTCGGTGAGGATAGCGACCTGAACTTCCGGAGAACCGGTGTCGCCTTCGTGGGTGCGGTTGGCCTCGATGATGGCCGTCTTCTGGTCTTTGAGCATCATAGTGTATGATCCACCTTTCTAAAATTCTCCCGGCACTGAGCGGCGGGTCGGTGAGTCCTCCACGTCCTAAGTGCGGGAATGCACGATAAGCGTGCTGAATTATAGTAACACAGCTTTTCCCTATTGTAAAGCAAAACCTTCGAAATAATACGGTTTTTTGATTATTTTTTGAAGTGCTCGCGCGTCAGCTTGATCACAACGGGGCTGAGCAGCAGCAGCGCGATGAGGTTCGGGATGGACATGAGGCCGTTGAGCGTGTCGGAGATATCCCACACGAGCTTCAGATCCGCGACCGCGCCGGCCACCACGACCAGACAGAAGACGATCTGATAGGGGCGGATGATCTTGCTGCCAAACAGGAACTCCGCGCAGCGCGTGCCGTAAAGCGCCCAGCCGAGGATGGTAGACGTTGCAAACAGCAGCAGGCCGACCGCAAGAATCAGAGAGCCCGCCTTGTCGCCGAAGACTGTGGCAAAGCCCGCGACCGCCGTGGGAACGCCCGCAAGGTCCTCGTTGCCGTAGTTGCCGTCCGCCGCACCGGAGCAGAGGACGACAAGGGACGTGAGCGTGCAGATGACGATCGTATCCATGAATACCTCGAAAATACCGTAGAGACCCTGCTTGACGGGGTTTTTCTCCGAGGTGGCGGCGTGCGCGATGGGCGCGGAGCCGAGGCCCGCCTCATTGGAGAAAACGCCGCGGCCAACGCCCTTGGTCATGGCAAGCTTGATGGAAATGCCCGCCGCGCCGCCGGTGACGGCCGCAGGATTGAACGCGCCCTTGAAGATGGAGGCGAACACGCCGGGAACACTGCCGATATTGGCAAACACCACGATGAGCGCGCAGACGATGTAGATGATCGCCATACCGGGTACGAGCTTTTCCGTGACCTGGCCGATACGCTTGACGCCGCCGAGCAGCACAAGCGCCACGAAGGCCGCAACGCAGATACCGGTGATCAGGCAGATCATCGTCTCTTTACTCGCCGCGTTTTCATTAAACGCAACGGCGACGGACTTGACAGAGTCCGCGATGGAATGCACCTGCGCGATGTTGCCGATGCCAAACGCCGCAATCGCGCCGAGGACGGCGAACACGCCGCCGAGCCACTTCCACTTCGGGCCGAGGCCATTTTTAATATAGTACATCGGGCCGCCGCACCAGTCGCCCTTTTCGTTGCGCTCGCGATATTTGACAGCCAGCGTTACCTCGGAGAACTTCGTCACCATGCCAAACAGTGCCGAGAGCCACATCCAGAACACCGCGCCGGGGCCGCCGAGAACGATGGCGCCTGTGACGCCCGCGATGTTGCCCGTGCCGACGGTGGAGGCAAGTGCCGTGGATACGGCCTGCAGGGGCGTAATTTCACCGTCGCCCGCCTCGCCCTTCTTGAAGATCTTGCCAATGGTGTTTTTCCACCAGTAGCCGATCTTGGAAAACTGGATAAAGCCCACGGCGACGCTCAGGTAAACGCCCGTGCCGACGAGCAGTGCCAGCATCACAGGCCCCCAGACAAAGCCGTTTACCGCTTTGTTGATGGCTACAAATTGTTCCATACCCTTCTCCTTCCCGGAAATCACATTCCTTAAAACAATTGATGAAATTCTTTCATGGCTAAAAGAATAACAAATCACCCGCGCTATGTCAACGGGGCAGAAGACGGTTTTTGCCCCGCATTTTTGCGAAAGCGTGCGTTTTTATTCGCTTTTCTCGCTTCTTTTATGCAATCTTAGCATCTTTGCCGGATCGGACGAAAATTTTTTCCGCCGCCGCTTGACAGCGCAGCGTACACATGCTATCCTAACTGTACTAACACACTTAATACAGCAGGAGGCGCCTATGTTCCACTTGATTTTTCTGATCCCGGTTCTTGTTGTACTGCTGCTCGGCATTTTGCTGCTCGCCGTGCTGTGCAGCCGATGAATGCAGGAGGAATGCCATGATCACCTTAAATTACCGCGACGCGCGCCCGATCTACGAGCAGGTGTGCGACGGACTGCGGCGGCTGATCGTCTCGGGCGCGATCGCCGACGGGGATAAGCTCCCCTCGGTGCGCGCGCTGGCGACGCAGCTTGCCATCAACCCCAATACCATCCAGCGCGCGTACAACGAGTTGGAAACGAGCGGCTACTGCTGCTCCGTGCCCGGCAAGGGCTGCTTTGCCGTGCACACCTACCGCGCGCAGGACGACGCGCGCCGCTTATCGCTTGAGCATCAGCTCAAAGAGCTTTTGCAGGAGCTGCGCGCCATGGGCGTGAGCGAAGAAGACATTCAAGCATTGTGCAGGGAGGGAGAAGCGAAATGATCGAAGTACGCGGTCTTAAAAAGACCTTTGACGGCTTTGCCGCGCTCGACGGCGCGGATCTGAGCGTACCGCGCGGCGCGGTCTACGGCCTTGTGGGGCCGAACGGCGCGGGCAAGACAACGCTGCTGCGCCACTTGACGGGCGTTTATCATCAGGACAGCGGCAGCGTGACCTTTGACGGCCAGCCCGTCTGGGAAAACGTGGACGTGAAGGCGCGCATCGCCTCCATTCCCGACGACTGGTTCTACTTTATGCAGGCGGGGCTGCGCGATATGATGCGCTTTTACCGTGGGTTCTACCCGCATTTTAATGCAGAGCGCTATGAAAAGCTCAAAGAGGTCTTTGCGCTGGACGAGGCCCGTCCCCTGCGCCGCATGAGCAAGGGCCAGCAGAAACAGGCGGCCTTCTGGCTCGCCATGTGCGCCATGCCGGACTACCTCATTCTCGACGAGCCGGTGGACGGTCTCGACCCCGTGATGCGCCGTCAGGTGTGGAGCCTCATTTTGCAGGACGTTGCCGAGCGCGGCACGACAGTGCTTGTCTCGTCGCACAACCTGCGCGAATTGGAGGACGTGTGTGACCACGTGGGCGTGATGAGCCGCGGCAAGCTCCTGCTCGAACATTCGCTGAGCGAATTGCAGGACTATACCGTCAAGCTCCAGCTCGCCTTCGAGGGCGCGGAGCTGCCCGCCCTGCCACAGGAGATCAAGGTGCTGCACCACGCGTAGACCGGGCGCGTCCACACGCTCATCTGCCGCGGCAGCGCAGAGGAACTGAAACAGCAGCTCGCCGCGCTGCACCCGATCTTCATCGACGCGGTGCCGCTGTCACTTGAAGAAATTTTCATCTATGAACTGGGAGGTGAGGACTATGCGATCCGCGACATCGTTCTTTGATAAGACTTTATTCCGCAGCCAGCTCAAACACACCTGGCCGCTCTGGCTTGGCTACACCGCCTTGTGGCTCTTCCTCGTGCCGGTCGCACTCTTTTCAGAGCTTTCCGCCTATCAGGGCAGCTACAGCGCAGCGGATGCGTCCAGTCTGCTGCTCAATGCCGGTGTGCGCGGCGGCGTCTTTATTTCCTTCGTCTTCGGCCTTTTCTTTGCGATGCTCTCCTTCTCGCACCTGACGCAAAGCCGCGCGACGAACGGCTTCCACGCGCTCCCCATGCGGCGCGAGACCATCTTTCTGACCGCCTACCTCACGGGACTGTTCTGCCAGGTTTCCAGCATTCTCGTCACGTTTCTGCTCGGCGCGGCGGTCTCAGCCCCGCTGCACCTCAGTTTCTGGAGCGTCACTGCCGCGGCCATGGGCAGTGCCATGCTCGAAGCCGTCTTTTTCTACTCCTTCGCCGTGCTGTGCATGATGATGACGGGGCAGATCCTCGCCGCGCCCGTCTTCTATTTCGTCGGCAATATTCTCGTTCCGGGAATGGAATATCTGCTGCGCAACTTTGCGGGCAACTTCCTCTACGGCTACAGTGGGCACATCGACGTTGCGCTCGACTTCCTCTCCCCGCCCCTCTATATGTACCTCAGGGTGCACATCGCCTCGATCGAAACCTACAAGGACGACTCGTACTACGTGACTGCCTACGCGCTCGAGCACCGCTCGCTCATGATCCTCGCCGCCTACGCGCTCGCGGGACTTGTCATCGCCCTCATCGCGCTGCTCCTCTACCGCACGCGCAAGAGCGAGATGACCGGCTCAACGGTCGCCTTCCCGTGGGCGACGCCCATCTTCAAGTACGGCGTGGCGTTCTGCACCGCCGTTGCCCTCGGGCAGTTCCTCTACTATTTCCTCTTCGGCCAGTACCGTTCGAGCGGCAGCGATTCCCTGCCCGGCACGATCCTCTGCATGGCGGCAGCGGGGCTTGTGGGCTACTTTGTCGCCGAAATGCTCGTCAAAAAGAGCTTCCGCGTCTTCCGCGCGGGCGCAAAGGGCGCAGCCATCGTCGCGGGCGCTCTCGTGCTGCTCGGCGTTGCGATGAGCTTCGACCTCACGGGCTATGAAAAGCGCGTGCCGGACGAGAGCGAGATCGAATCCGCCTTCTACACCTTCTCCGGCATGACGAACGTCACGACCGACGACGCCGACACCATCCGCCGCCTCACCGCGGCACACCAGGCCATCGTCAAAAACCGGAACGAGCAGGCGCGCATCTCGGAAGCATGGGACGCGAATACACTCTCCCGGAGCGATTATGCCGACATCGAACCCTTCTCCCTGCGCCTGACCTACTACCTCAAGGACGGCTCGCAGCTCTCGCGCTCCTATTTCGTCTATCTGCGGAGAAGTGACCTCACTGTGCCCTCGTCCGCCACGGCGCGCGTAAACGCGCTCTATACGTGCAGAGAGTCCGTGCTTTGCCGCGTCCTCGGCTACGGCTACGAGCTCCTCGGCGACACGCCGCGTTTCCTCGACAGCTATTGCTACTATTACGATGATAACTCCGGTGGAAAGGACTATGCCCTCACCGCCGCGCAGGCCGAACAGGTCTACGCCGCGCTGATGCAGGACGTTCAGGATTCCGATAACGGCGGCAGCGACATCTTCGCCGTGCAGGAACACCTGTACGATTCCCCCACCCACTTCTCGCCCGAGCTGTACTATGAGTCCACCAATGAAAAAGGACGCCCGGAGGTATATTCGCTCGGCCCCAATGTGAATAACTCAACGCCCAACACCCTGCAAGTACTGAATGAGCTGCTGCCCGAGCTGAAATCCAACACCGTAACGCCGCCCAGCGACGACGGCATTCACACTCTCCCCGCCACAGAGGACGCTTCCACCGAAGAAAGTGTGAACTAACATGGCAGAAAAAACAAAGCGGCGGCGCAGGCGCCGCCGCACCGGGAGTAAGAAAGCCTTCCTCGTCCTGCTCGCGCTCGTTTTGCTCGTTCTCGGCGGCGTGAAGCTGCGCTATGCGCTCGCGCACCGGAATCTCCCCGGTTCGAATGTCAGCGTGCCGGACTTCGTCATGGTCGACTACATTCCGATAAACGAATACTCCCGCCCCGGCACGCCGCTCAGGGAAATCTCCGGCGTGGTGGTGCACTATGTCGGCAATCCCGGCACGACCGCCGCGGCGAACCGCAGCTTTTTTGCCAATCTCGCCCTGACGCACGAGACCTACGCGAGCGCGCATTTTGTCGTCGGGCTGGAGGGTGAAATTTTGCAGTGCGTGCCGCTGACGGAGATCGCCTACTGCTCAAACACGGCGAACGACTACACCGTGTCCATTGAGGTCTGCCACGCCGATGAGACGGGCGAGTTTAACGATGCGACGATGGAGAGCCTTGAAGCGCTCGTCGCGTGGCTGTGCGAGACGTTCGATCTTGACCCCGCCAAAGACGTCATCCGCCACTACGACGTGACGGGCAAGATCTGCCCCAAATACTATGTGGAAAACGAAGATGCGTGGCTCGCCTTCCGCGCGGACGTGCGCGCGCGCATCGAAGAGGACAAAACCGCGAACGGTGAAACCAACTGAGAAATCAAATCGGGAGGGAGCTCATGCACGACTTTGTTTCCTATCTTTTTTATCTTTTGCAGCGCGGCATGCGCTTTGCCGTGCCCGCCGCGCTCGTCTGCGGTCTTATTCTGGCCGTTTGCTACGCCGTCTGCCGCAGGCAGGGCCGCCGCTTCCCGTGGGGAAAGGCGGTCTGCGCGCTGCTGCTTGTTGGCTGGGCGACGGTCACGGTCTTCGTCACGCTGCTACGCAGCGAGCCGAATGAATTTGCCGCGCGGCAGTGCAATTTGCAGCTTTTCCTTGCCTGGCGCGAAGCGTACCAGCGCTTCACACTGCAAATCTGGCTCAACGTGCTGCTCAACATCGCGCTCTTCATCCCGCTGGGATTTCTGCTGCCGCTGCTCTCTAAGCCGTTTCGCAAGTGGTACGCAGCCCTCGGCGCGGGCTTTGGCGTCTCGCTCCTGATCGAGCTGTCGCAGTTTTTCACCGGGCGCGGCATGTGCGACGTGGACGACCTCTTCACCAACACGCTCGGCGCGATGCTCGGCTGGTGCGCGGCGATGTTTGTGCTCGCACTGCGCCAAAAGAACAGGACGTGGCCGCGCTACTGCGCGCTGCCCGCCGCGTTCGCGCTCGCACTATCCGCTATTTTTATCTCCTACGCCGCGCAGCCCTACGGCAACCTGCGCGACGCCGCCTTCACGACGGCGGATTTGAGCGCCGTCCGCTGGTCGGTCGACTTCGCGCTCGACGAGGACAGCAAGACCGCCCGGGTCTATCGCTCTCAGGCGCTCGGCAACGCGGACGCGGATCGCTTCGCCGCGGAATTCGCCGCCGCGCACGGCGTCGAATTTCCGGACATTGACTACTACGACGACACCGCGTTCTACATGAACCACTCCACCGGCGATTTTCTGAACGTCACGCTGCACGACGGCACGTGGGAATACAGCTTTGGGCGCGATCACACGCCCGTTTTCGATGCGCCCGCGTCTGGTGTCACAGAGGACATGCTGCGCGAAACGCTCGACAACTTTGGCTTCTCCATCCCCGCCGACGCCACATTCACGCTTTTGCCGTATGGTTCCTCTTACCGCGCGGTGTTCTCCGCCGATCTTCTCCCCACGGAGGGAGGCTTCCTCCACGGCACGCTCACTTGTGATCTGAGAACACAAGGCGACGGTCAATCGACGCTCCCGCGGCTCGAAAACCGCATCACCACGCTCGCGCCCGTGCGCGAAGAGCCTATTCTCTCCCCCGCGCAGGCGCTCGCCGCGCTGCAATCGGGCAAGAGCTTCGAGGGCGCGTGGTTCGCGCAGAGCGTCCAACACATCGAGGTGCGCTCCTGTACGCTCGATTACCTCTCCGATTCCAAGGGCTTCTACCAGCCGGTCTATCGCTTCGAGCTGTCGCTCGCCGGTCAGGCGGGCGGCATCACCGACGCGGCGGACTATGTTCCCGCGCTCTTCTGAGCGCCGGTCTGCAAGGAGGCTTACGATGAAACGCTTTTTCGCCGCGCTGCTCAGCTTCGCATTGTGTCTTGCGCTGCTACTCTTCATCCGAAGCGAGCCCGATGAACCGATTCTGCACGTCGCGCTGAAATCATCTGGCGAGCAGGACGCCGCCTACGTCTATGAAACGGTCTACACAAGCGGCAAGAGCCGCGCCTGCGACACCTTCACGCCCGACGCCTGCGTCTTTTACACCGCAGACTACGCAGACTTTGACACCTCCGCGCTTCACTCTCACAGGGTCAACACACTTGTCGCCACCACGCTCTATGACTCTGTCGGCAACACCGTCACCCCCAATGAGACGATGCTCTCCATGATGCACGCCGCCGCGGACCAGATCGACCATGCGATCTTCGATTTTCAGATCATCGTCGTGAACGGCCAGCGCTACTTTGCCTTTGTTAAGCTCAATGTCAACTGGTGGGATCCGTGCACGCTGTACGAGTACGAAAGCGGAGCGCTCCGCGAGCTTTGTCAATGGGACAATATGCGTCTGCTGTCAGTCGGTCTCATCTGAAATCCATAGAAAAAACGTCTGTCTCGGTCGAGACAGACGTTTTTTGTTTTAGGTTTTCACTTCCAGGCTGTAGGGATCTCTGCCCGCGGCAAATTCGGCGATCATCTCCGAGGTGAGGGCGATGCCGTTGCCCGTATAGTTCTCTCGCAGTTCCTCGCGGCTGACCCACGCGCCATCCGCCAGCTCAAAGTTGTCGAGATGGATCGTATCGTCGTCGCCGTCGAGTCTGCACCAGTAGCCCATCATGATGTTGCCGCTGATGCCCCAGGGCTGACAGCGGTAATAGCGCAGGTCCTTGACCTTGAGCCCGACCTCCTCCATCACCTCGCGGCGCACGGTCTGCTCAAAGCTCTCGGCAAACTCGGTAAAGCCCGCGACAAGCGCCGTGCGCGTCGCGCCGGGGCGGTTGGCGTACTTTGTGAGCAGCAGGTAGTCCCCGTGCGTCACCGCCACGATGACCGAGGGGTTGATGCGCGGGAAGATCATGTTGCCGCACTTGGGGCAGCGCATCATGCGCTCGTTTTCGTCGTGGACGAGCTTTTCCCCGCAGCAGCCGCAATAGCGCGCGCTGCGATACCACGAGCACAGATGCCACGCGCTCACGGCGGCGTAGGCAAGCTCCTGCGGCTTTTCCGTGCGGAAAAGGCCGATGCCCCGATAGGAATAGCCCTCAATTGCGCGCTCTTTCTCGTCAAAGAGCAGGTAATACTCCCGCCCGTCGAGTTCAAAAAGGTAGGTAAACGCCTCGTCGGGCTCTGCAAACATCGAGCGCACGGGGAATTTCAGTCCGTTCTCGTCGATGCGGCAGAGAATATCCTGCCCGCGGAACTGCACCACGGCGCTGCTCTTCTTCGGCACGGCGTTCTTCTTCCACTCGTTGTAAAGATGTTTCGGCTCGATATCCTGGATCATGTCGGCTTTCCTCCCGCTTGTCTGTTTGATAGCAGGGCTATTCTACAACGGATAGACGGGATTTGCAAGCGGGGCTTATTCCTCGATCATGCGTCTGCGCTTCAGCTCTTCGATCTTTTTCCCCTCGCGCCGCACGGAAATCGTGCTGGCAATACCGCCCGCCAACAGTCCCGCCACGATCAGAATAGTCAGCACCATATATACAGGTGAATCAAGCTGCGTGTCCAGCCAGTTTGAAAAACCGTACTGCGAGATTGCCTTGTACGCATAGTTCCCTCTCAGCAGCACCAGCACCAGCGCGCCGAGCATCATGTTTCTTGCGTGTGAGCGTCGCTTTTCCAGCGCCGCGATCTTGGAGTCAAGGTCGGAGTACAGCTCGAACGCACCGTCCACCGTTTTTTTGCGCAGGATCAGCGCCTCGCCGTACTCGCCCACCAGTGCCGCGCCCGTCTCGCCGAGCGTGCGCAGATAGTCGTCCTTCTCGCCGTCGCGCGATTCGTAAAAGTATTGCACGCGGTAGGTATACTCGTCCTGCTCCCCGCGCACAAAGCGCAGCTCATTGCGCACGATCTCACAGCACTGCCAGCCCTCATGGGCCATCTCGTTGAGATAGCGCTCCATCTCCTCCACCCGCTCGGGGGCAAGCGGTGCTCTGTTCCACTTCTTCGTCATCGTCTCTGCCATTTCTGCTCTCCTTTCACTCCTGAATCACGCGCTCGGCTTCGAGCTTTTTGAGCTTTTCTCTCGTGCGGCGCAATGCACGGATACACTGCGCGTCGCAGATGCAGAGTCCTATCAAAAGCAGCACCATCAACGCGATGGCCGGTATATATATTACGGGCTCTGCATAGCCGCCGGTCTGAAAGCGCCGATACAGCCTGCCGATCAGCGGCACTATTTCCGCAAACGCGATAAACGGGCACATCACAGCCCCGCTCCACAGCACACGCCGCACGCGCTTTATCTGCGCCATTAACGAATCCAAATCAGAATACAGCTCAAACGGCGTACCGTCTTTCTTCTTGCGCAGGATCAGATACTCTCCCACCGTGCCCACATGCTCGATGCCGAGCTCGCGCAGTCCCTTGATATATTGCAGCCGTTTCATTTCTTTCTTTTTCGTCGCCTGCACGCGGTATTCGTACTCATCCGGCTCACCGCGGTGGAAGCAGTAGAACAGACCTACTTCATAGCACTGCCAGCCCTCGCGCGACTTGCGGTCGAGCATTTCCTCAATCCGTTCCGGGTCATAGGCGTAGACAAACATCCGCGGCATGATCTTTTCAAACATGGCTCTCTCCTCTCAGTTCCATTCGTTTGTCAGCGCGTCGCCGTTTTGCGTCAGCTCATGCAGTCTTCGCAGCTCCGCGCGCACAGCCTCGCGCCCCGCGGGCGTGATCTGATATTCCTTCTTGCGCCCTTCGCTCTCATCGCCGAGCGATACGATCCAGCCGCGCTCGGTGAGCGTTGCCAGCGCGCCGTAGAGCGTGCCCGCGGCAAGGCGCACGCGCCCGCCGCTCAGGCTTTCCACATTCTGCATGATGCCGTAGCCGTGCAGCGGCGCGTCGAGCGAGAGCAGGATATAAAAGACCGCTTCGGTCAGTGCCGTCGTTCCCATGTCGCGTCTCTCCTTTCGTCCTCCGATATAACGGCAGCCGATATATCGTCTACCGATAAGCTATCACACCGCGCGCAGTCTGTCAATAGAAAAAAGGGGCAGGGAATGCAAAATTTGCACTCCCTGCCCCTTTCCATAGCACCGCAACCTTTCGCGTCCGCAGACGCGAAATCAATTCAAATCCGTTTTTTCTGACGACATGCGCGTCAAAAGCGTCGCAGACTTTCGCGTCCGCAGACGCGAAACGATTCAAATCGTAAATTGTCACGACATGCGCGTGACAATTTACACTTCTCAGGCCGCAAGTGTGGAAAACGCCCGCCGATGGCGGGCGTTTTATGCGCGCAGCGGACTGCGTTCCTCCTCAAAAAAGCGGCAAAGCCGCTTTTTTGAAGTTTTAAAGTCTCGTGATGACCGGCAGCACCATGGGGCTGCGCTTGGTCGCTTTGAAGAGATAGTTGCTCACGGCGCTGCGGATCGCGCCCTTGAGCTCGTTCATGTCGCGTCCGCGCTTGCCGCGGAACGCCTCCGCCGTGGACATCGTGAGATTCCTGAGATCTTGCAGGAGTTCCTCGGAATCCTTGACATAGATGAAGCCGCGCGTAATGATCTCCGGCTCTGCGAGCAGGTCGCCGTTCTGCGCGGAAACCGGCAGCACGACGACGACCATGCCGTCCTCTGCAAGGTGCTTGCGGTCGCGCAGCACCACCGCGCCGACGTCGCCGACGCCATAGCCGTCGACAAACACCTCGCCCGCGGGCGCATAGCCGGGCACGCACTTCATCGAGCGCGCGCCGATCTCGACGGCGTCGCCATTGTCACAGATGACGATGTTCTTGCGGTCCATGCCCATTTGCAGGGCGAGATCCTTATGGATCTGGAGCATGCGCTGCTCGCCGTGGACGGGGATAAAGTACTTGGGCTTTGTCAGCGCGTGAATGATCTTGAGCTCCTCCTGGCAGGCATGGCCCGAAACGTGCAGCATATCCGCGCGGTCGTAGATGACCTCCACGCCCTTGCGGAAGAGCTCGTTGATGACGCGCGAAACGGTATTTTCGTTGCCGGGAATGGCGGAAGCCGAGATGATGACGCGGTCGCCGGGGCCGACCTCGATCTGCTTGTGCTGGGAAAAGGCCATGCGGTACAGGGCGGACATCTCCTCGCCCTGCGAGCCGGTGGTAACGATGACCTGCTTTTCCAGCGGCATCGACTTGATCTTGTTGATGTCGACGACGGTGTTCTTCGGCGGCTTCATGTAGCCGAGATCCATGGCGACCTTCGTCACATTCTCCATGCTGCGGCCGGTGACGGCCACCTTGCGTCCGCACTCCGCCGCCGCGTCCATGATCTGCTGGATGCGATGGACATTGGAGGCAAAGGTCGTGACGATGATGCGCTGCTTGCAGCCCTGGAAGAGGCGGTTGAAGGTTCTTCCCACGGTGCGCTCGCTCATCGTGTAGCCGGGGCGCTCAACGTTCGTTGAATCCGCGAGCAGCGCGAGAACGCCCTGCTTGCCAAGCTCGCCGAAGCGGGCAAGGTCGATCACCTCGCCGTCGATGGGCGTCGAGTCGATCTTGAAGTCGCCCGTGTGGACGACGGTGCCGAGTCCCGTGTGAATGGCGAAAGCCACGCTGTCCGCGATGGAGTGGTTGACGTGGATGAACTCCACGCTGAACTTGCCGGCCTTGACGGTCATGCCGCTTTCCACCGTAACGATCTTCGTGGTTTTAAGAAGGCCGTGCTCTTCGAGCTTGAGGCGAATGAGTCCCGCCGTCAGGCGCGTGCAGTAGATGGGAATATTCACCTTTTTGAGGATATAGGGCACGGCGCCGATGTGGTCCTCGTGCCCGTGGGTGATGAACATGCCGCGGATGCGGTTCTTGTGCTTGACAAGATAGCTCACGTCGGGAATGACGCAGTCGATGCCGTACATATCGTCGCCGGGGAAGGCCATGCCGCAGTCGACCACGATGATCTCGCCGCCGTACTCGTACACGGTCATGTTCTTGCCGATCTCATTGAGACCGCCGAGAGGGATAATTTTCAACTGTTCAGCCAATGCTGGTTCAACTCCTTTTGATTCGTTTAAAATATAAAAAACGATAGATTTGTTTTGAATTTGTTTTCTGTCCGGGTCAACAGGGCGCAAGGCAGAAGAGACGTCCGTGCGCATGCTTCGCCCTGCATCACGAAGCATTTGCACCTGCGGCGCCTTAAGGAGACCCATATGGACTTTTTTATAAAAACCGCGGACAAGCCGCAGCCAAAACCAAAGAAAAACAGACCCGTGGGCAGAAATACCTCACGTTTTCCTGCTGTATGCGAAGTAGTATAGCACATTCCGTGTAAAAAGTATACCACATTTTTGTCGAAGGACAGATTTTTAATTTAATGTGGTGACTTTACCTTGTCACCGCTCTATGAGCCGTGTTATAATGGAATAAGTTATTCCCTGCGCTGAGCCGCACGGCTTATTACCTGGACGGGAGGGCAGCTTTTTATGAAGAACAAAAGGATCAGCAAGCTGGTGGATCCCAGCTTCCGGCTGTATTTTATCGTTGGCTTTGCGTTCGCCGCTGTCACAACGCGCGTGAGCGTTCCGCTCGCCATCTGCGAGGCTGCGGCAACGGCATTCCTCTGGTGGTACTTCCGCCACACGGCGCAGAAGCGCCGCGAGGGCATTCGCAAATACATCGACGATATGACCGATGATATGACTACCGCCGACAAGGCCTCGATGCTCTCGGCGCCGTTTGCGATGATGGTCTTTCGTCCCGACACGCAGGAGATCCTCTGGAGCAACGACAGCTTCATGCAGCTTACCGGTGTGCGCGAGGACCTCTTCGACAACCGCATCGACGATGTTCTGCCCGACTTTCCCACCCACTGGCTGCTGGAGGGCAAGAGTGAATGCCCGGAAACGGTGATGCTGGGTGAGCGCCACTTCCGCGTGTTCGGCAATTTGAGTCACCCCTCCGCCCGCCGCGGCGGGCAGGGGCTGCTCGCCACCACCTACTGGACGGACGTGACCGAGCAGGACACGCTGCGCGAAGAAAACGAGCGCCGCCGCCCCATTGTCTCGGTCATCGTGATCGACAACTACGAAGAGCTGATGAAGGCCGGCAGCGAAGCGTCGCGCAGCGCGGTGCTCGCCGCCATCGATGAAAAACTCAACGCATGGCTTCAGGATTCCCACAGTCTGCTGCGCAAATTTGACCGCAACCGCTACATGCTCGTCACGACCGAGCAGGAGTATCAAAAGCTGCTTGAGGGTAAATTCTCCGTGCTCGACGCGGTGCGAAGCGTCGTCACTGAGGACGGCGTCGCCGCAACGCTCTCGATCGGCGTGGGCAAGGACGTGGATGACTACGAAACGCTCTATCAGAACGCCATGCTCTCAATCGAAATGGCGCTCTCGCGCGGCGGCGACCAGGTCGTCGTGCGCAACCGTCTCGACTTCGAGTTCTACGGCGGCAAGTCGAAATCCACCGAAAAACGCACAAAGGTCAAATCCCGCGTGATGGCGAACGCCCTCGGTGAGCTCATTTCCGACGCAGGCCAGATCTTTGTCATGGGACACAAGCACGCCGACATGGACGCCGTCGGCGCGGCGGCGGGCATCTGCTGCATTGCGCGCAAGCGCGGCAAAAAAGCTCAGATCGTCGTCGACATGGAGGATAATGTTGCCAAGCCGATTCTCGCCAAGCTTGCAGCCCTGCCGGAATATAAGGATGTGTTCATCTCCGGAAGCGATGCGTTCATCTCCGCCCAGCCGGGTGCGCTGCTCGTGGTGGTCGACACCAACCGCCCCGACCTTGTCGAATCCGAGCAGCTGCTTGACGCCTGCAACCGCGTGGCGGTCATCGACCATCACCGCCGTGCCGCCAATTATATCGAATCCGCCGCGCTCAACTTCCACGAGCCTTACGCCTCCAGCGCATCTGAGCTCGTCACGGAGCTTCTGCAGTATCTTGCCGACCCGACCGATCTTCTGCGTGCAGAGTCCGAAGCACTGCTTGCGGGCATCGTGCTCGACACGAAGAATTTCACCATGCGCACCGGCGGGCGCACATTTGAAGCCGCCGCGTTCCTGCGCCGCGCGGGCGCGGACACGTCGGACGTGCAGCGTTTCTTCCAGAGCGACCTTGCCGGCATGATCGAGCGCTATGAGATCATTCGCCACGCAGAGCTCGTCAACGGCGACATTGCCGTTGCCGCCGTCGAAAAGGAGATTGACCGCGTGACCGCCGCCAAGACGGCCGACGAGCTTCTGACGCTCTCGGGCATTCACGCCTCATTCGTGCTGTTCAAGAACGGCACGGGTGTGAACCTCTCGGCGAGATCGCTCGGTGAGATCAACGTACAGTTCATTATGGAAAAACTCGGCGGCGGCGGCAACTCTACTACCGCCGGCGGCCAGGTGGCCGATGCCAGCGTCGACGAGGTGCGGGCGCGTCTGCTCAACGCCATCGACGAATATATGGAAGAGTAACGCTCTTCCCCACAGCGTAAATCACCCCACAAGGAGGACATACACATGAAAGTCATTTTAACACAGGACGTCAGAGGTCAGGGCAAGAAGGGTCAGCTCATCGACGCAGCCGAGGGCTACGCAAGAAACTTCCTGCTGCCCCGCAAGCTCGCCGTGCTCGCCACGGCCGACACCATCAACACCATGAACTTAAAGGAAAAGGCGCGCAGAGCTGAGGAGGCCGCGAACCGTCAGGCCGCCGTTGAAATGGGCGGCAAGCTCAAGAACGTGACCGTGAAGCTCACGGCCAAGGGCGGCAAGGAGGGCAAGCTCTTCGGTGCCATCACGAGCAAGGAGATCTCCGAGGCTCTTGCCAACCAGTTCCAGCTCGACGTGCCCAAGCAGAAGATCGTGCTCGACGAGCCCATCAAGGCCTACGGCACCTACGAGGTGAAGGCAAAGCTCGGCTACGAGGTCAGCGCCAAGTTCTCCGTCAGCGTGAGCGAGGAGTAAGAACGCGCACTATTACGCAATAAGGAGGTTTTCCCGTGGAGGATATCTTCTACCGGCAGATGCCTCATTCTCTTGAGGCGGAGCAGTCCGTGATCGGCTCGATGCTCATCGACGCAAACTGCGTCAAAGACGTGATGGAGCAGCTCCGTCCCGATGATTTTTACCTAAAGCAGAACCGCGAGATCTTTGAAACGATCTACTCCATGTTCGTCTACTCCAAGCCCATCGACGGCGTGACCGTCGCGGGCGAAATGGAGAAAAACGGCACCTACGATGAAAACACCACGCGCCCGTATCTCGCCCAGCTCATGGACGTGACGCCCACGAGTGCAAACGTGATGGAGTACGTCAGCATCGTGCGCGACAAGGCGCTGCTGCGCGCGCTCTACACCGCGGCGGGGGAGATCTCCGCCATGGTGCAGGACGGCACGGGCGGCGCGTCCAACGTGCTCGACGCGGCAGAGCAGAAGATCTACGCCGTGCGCCGCGGGCGCAGCGCGCAGAGCATGGCGAGCATTGGCGTTGTTTTGCAGGGCGTGCTCGATCACTTAAGCGAGCTGAGCGCCAACGGCGGCAAGGCCCTGCCGGGACTTCCCACGGGTTTCGGCGTGCTGGACGACCGGATGAACGGTCTCAACAAGTCCGACCTTGTGCTGCTGGCCGCGCGTCCCGGTATGGGCAAAACGAGTATGGCGCTGAACCTTGCGCTGAACGTCGCCCGCACGAGCGGGCAGGCCGTGGCCATCTTCTCGCTCGAAATGTCGCGCGAGCAGCTCGTCACGCGCATTTTGTCGAATCAGGCGACGGTCGAAAACCAGCGGCTCGTGACGGGCAACCTCCGTGAGGCCGACTGGGTCAACATTGCAAACGCCGCCTCGGTTCTCTCCGGGCTCAATATTCTCATCGACGATAACCCGATGCTCACGGTGGCGGATATGAACGCCAAGTGCCGCCGCATCGACAACCTGGGCTTTGTCGTCATCGACTACTTGCAGCTGATGGCCTCCTCCGGCACCAAGGGCTACAGCGGCGAGAGCCGCCAGCAGGTCGTCAGCGACATTTCCCGTATGCTCAAGATCATGGCAAAGGAGCTGCAAGTCCCCGTGCTGTGTCTCTCGCAGCTCTCGCGTGCGAACGAAAAGCGCGAGGACAAGCGCCCCATGCTCTCCGACCTTCGTGAGTCGGGCGCCATCGAGCAGGACGCGGACATTGTCATGTTCCTCTACCGCGACGACTACTACAACGAAAACTCGGAAAAGCGCAACATTGCCGAGTGCATCATCGCCAAGAACCGTCACGGCGAAACGGGCAAGGTAGAACTCGCCTGGTCGCCGCAGTATACAACCTTCTCCTCTCTCGACTACCGGCATGAAGAGGACTGAACTGCCGCGCGCGGAAGCGCTCTGCGCGCAATATCTCGACAGGACGCAGCGCGTGCTCGCCGCCGTGTCCGGCGGCGCAGACTCGATGTGTCTCCTCTATTTTCTGCGTGAGCAGGGCTATGACGTTTCCTGCGCGCACTTCAACCACCGGCTGCGCGGCGAAGAAGCCGTGCGCGACGAAGAATTCGTCCGCGCATGGTGCGAAGAAGAGAGGATCCCCTTTTACTCAGGTTCCGGCGATGTGCGCGCCCATGCGCGCAAAACGGGCAAGACCGTGGAAGAGGCTGCGCGCGATCTGCGCTACGCCTTTCTGCGTGAAACGGCGAAAAAGCTGAATGCGCAGCTCACGCTGGCACATCACGCAGACGACAACGCAGAAACGGTGCTTTTAAACCTCGTCCGCGGAACGGATCTGCGCGGCCTGTGCGGCATGCGGCCAAAGCAGGGCGATCTCGTTCGTCCGTTTCTGGAGCAGACGCGCGCGGAACTCGCCGCCTATGCGCATTCTCACAACATTCCGCATGTTGAGGATCGCACCAACGCAGACCCGAACGCCGCCGCGCGGAACTTCCTGCGCCTTGAGATCCTGCCGCGGCTTCAAACGCTCAACCCCCGCGCAGGCGAGCACATCGCCGCAACGGCGCGCTCGCTCGTCTCGCTCGACGATTCGATCGAGCAGCAGGCAGAGGATCTCCTCGCCGCCGCAGAACGAAACGACGGCAGCATCGCGCTGCCGCTTGCGTCCTTCCGCGCCTCGGGCAGCGCCGTGCAGGCGCGTGTGCTGCTGCGCATGGCGGACGCGCTCGGCGTCGGACGCAAGGATATTGGCCGCGACCAGCTGAGCGCCGTCCTCTCCCTTGCGCAAAAGGGCGGCACGGCGGCACGGCAGATCTCGCTGCCGCGCGGCGCGACCGTACGCATGGCAGATGGCTTTCTCACGGTGTACCCCTCCCCCGTCGCGCCGGAAAGGGTGGCGCTTACGGATGGCGTTCCCCTTCACTGGGGAAACTTTGAGCTGACGCTGCTGCGCAGAGCCGACGGCGAGGGCATTTCGCTCCGTGCGCCGAACGCAGGCGAATCTCTCTTCGCTGCGCCCTGTGACCTGTCCGCGCGCTTGACGCTCGAGGGCGCAAACGGCGCGCGCAGCGTCAAGCGCCTGTGCGTTGACAAAAAGATCACGCCGCCCGAGCGTGACGCGCTGCCCGCGATCTACGCGGGCGATCGTCTCGCCGCCGTGTGGCGGCTGGGAACGGACGTTTCCTTCCTGCCGCAAAGCGAAGAAGATGCTCGCTTTGTGCGCATTGTTCCCCTTTAAATCATTTTGTGTGCTCCGCGGCGAAAAGCCGCATCGAATACAACAAATACGAATAAAAAGAAAATGGAGAAAAAAGCTATGGCTAAGAGCAATATGGATCAGGACATCCTGAAGGTACTGTATTCCGAAGAACAGCTGAAAGCGCGCGTGCAGGAGATGGGCGACGAACTTTACGAGCGCCTGAAGGACAAGAACCCCCTGTTTCTCGGCGTGCTGAAGGGCTCGTTCATCTTCATGGCCGACATCGTGCGCGCCTGCCAGCTCAAGAGCGACATTGAATTCATCGCCGTTTCGTCCTATCAGAACGCAACGTCCTCCTCCGGCGTGGTGCAGATCACGCACGATCTCCAGCAGGACATCACGGGCCGCGACATTGTCGTCATCGAGGACATTCTCGACTCCGGCAATACGCTCTACTTCCTCAAGAATTACTTTATGACCAAGGGCGCCGCCAGCGTGACGGTCGTGACACTGCTCGACAAGCCCTCCCGCCGCACCAAGCCCATCGTCGCCGACCTTGCGGGCTTTGAAGTGCCCGACGAGTTCGTCGTCGGCTACGGTCTCGACTATGCGCAGAAGTACCGCAACATGCCCTATATCGGCGTGCTCAAGCCCGAGGTCTATTCGGAAAACTAAATCCAGTTCAGAAAAGTGGCAAGGCCACTTTTTTGAATATGCAAGGAGGATATCCCATTGACTCAACAGACCAAGCGTCCCAATCTCCTGCCGTATCTTCTGGCGCTGCTCGTGCTTGTCGGCATCTACGGCTTCATGAGCAAGCCGGCAGAGCCCGAGCCGTCCTATGCCGAGGTGCGCGAGCTGTTTGAAACCGAGCAGGTCTCCGCCTTCACGGTGACAGACACCACGCTGCGCATGAAGCTGCGTGAGCCGATCGACGGGAAAACGGAGCTTAAAAAAGATCTTTTCAGCGTAACGCTCTTCTACGATGACTTAGGCGAGCTCATCGAGCAGCAGAAAGCCGACGGCATCATCGAGGACTATGACTTCACCGCCGACCATTCGATCAATTATGTTGCGATGTTCGCGCCTTACGTGCTGGCAGTGCTCGGCATCTTTGCCATCTGGTACTTCCTCTCCCTCCGCTCTGCGGGCGGCGGCGGAGACCGCATGGCAAAATTCGGCACGGCCTCTTTCAAGACCGGCGGCGACAACAAGCGTCCCACGACCTTCTCCGATGTTGCCGGTGCAGATGAAGAAAAGGAAGAATTGCAGGAGATCGTCGACTTTTTGAAAGCGCCGGGCAAATTCATCGACCTCGGCGCGCGTATTCCCAAGGGCGTGCTGCTCGTCGGCCCTCCGGGCACGGGCAAGACGCTGCTGGCGCGCGCGGTCGCCGGCGAAGCCGGCGTGCAGTTCCTCTCGATCTCCGGCTCCGACTTTGTTGAGATGTATGTCGGCGTCGGCGCGAGCCGCGTGCGCGACCTCTTTGAACAGGCGAAAAAGCTCGCCCCGGCCATCATCTTCATTGACGAGATCGATGCCGTCGGTCGCCAGCGCGGCACGGGTCTCGGCGGCGGACATGATGAGCGTGAGCAGACGCTCAACCAGTTGCTTGTCGAAATGGACGGCTTCGGCACGAATCAGGGCGTTGTCGTCATGGCGGCAACGAACCGCGCCGATATTCTTGACCCCGCGCTGCTGCGTCCCGGCCGCTTTGATCGCCAGGTTTATGTGGGACTTCCCGACATTCGTGGCCGCGAAGAGATCCTGAAGATCCACGCCAAGAACAAGCCCCTTGCCGAGGACGTGGAGCTTTCCACCGTCGCCAAGGGCACGCCCGGCTTCACGGGCGCGGACCTTGAAAACCTCTGTAACGAGGCGGCGCTGCTCGCCGCCCGCCGCGGCAGCAAGCTCATCACGATGTCCGACTTCTCCGAAGCGGAGATCAAGGTCATCGCAGGCCCCGAGAAGAAGAGCCGCGTCGTGAGCGAGCACGAGCGCAAGCTCACCGCCTATCACGAGGCCGGTCACGCCATTGTGATGCACGCCCTGCCCACGCACGATCCCGTGCACCAAATCACGATCGTCCCGCGCGGCGGCGCGGGCGGCATGACGATCTCGCTGCCGACGGAGGATCGCTCGTATCAGTCCAAGCGCTATATGGAAGAGCAGATCGTGTCGCTGCTCGGCGGCCGCGTTGCCGAAAAGCTGATGCTCGGCGACATTTCGACCGGCGCCTCGAATGACATCCAGCGCGCCTCGCAGATCGCGCGCAAGATGGTCACGGTGTACGGCATGAGCGAAAGGCTCGGCTCCATTTCGTTTGAATCCGGCCACGATGAGATCTTCATCGGCCGCTCGATGGCGCAGGCCAAGCCCTATTCCGAGCAGGTCGCCGCGCAGATCGACGATGAGGTCAAATCCATTGTCGATGCCGCCTACGAGCGCTGCGAGGATATCCTCATGCGTGATCAGGCGCACCTCATCGCCGTTGCCGAGTTCCTGCTTGCGCACGAAACGATGAGCGCCGAGGAATTTGAGGCCGTTTTCACTCCGAAAAATGCCGAGAGTGACAAAATCTAATCTTTCTATGAATGAATGAAATATCTCACCAACCTGCCGTTGGTGAGATATTTTTTCGTTTTTCGCAAGATTTCCTGCATTTTGACTCTTTCCCCTCTTGTCAATTCCATTCTTTCTGCTATAATGGGGCATTAGTATTAGTTTTATATGAAAGAAGAGAATCGAACATGAAGAAAAGCAGTAGTTTCAGCGGCTCGCTCGGCTTCGTGCTGGCCGCAGCCGGCAGCGCGGTAGGCGTCGGCAACATCTGGCGCTTCCCCTACCTCTGCGCCAAGGACGGCGGCGGTCTTTTTTTGCTCATTTACCTTGTGCTGGTGCTGACCTTCGGCTTCACCCTGCTCACGACCGACGTCGCCATCGGCCGCCGCACGAAGCAGAACGCGCTGAACGCCTTTGCAACGCTCAACAAGAAGTGGCGCTTTCTGGGCTATCTCACCTTCCTTGTCCCCACGCTTATCATGACGTATTACTCCGTCATCGGCGGCTGGATCACGAAATATTTTGCCCTCTACCTCTTCTCGGGCGGCAGCGCGGCGGCGCAGGACGGCTTTTTCACCTCCTTCATCACCTCCCCTGTCTCCCCCATCGTCTTTATGCTGCTCTTCCTCGCGCTGACGGCGTGGGTCGTGTACTGCGGCGTGGAAAAGGGCATTGAAAAGTTTTCGCGCTACATTATGCCGGGACTGCTTCTTCTCATCATCGGCATTGCGATCTTCTCGCTCACGCTCAGCTACACGGACGAGAGCGGCGTGACGCGCACGGGCATGGAGGGCTTCCTTGTCTACATTAAGCCCGACTTCACGGGGCTGACCGTCCCGCGTTTCCTGAACATCGTGCTTGACGCGATGAGCCAGCTCTTCTTCTCCCTCAGCGTGAGCATGGGCATCATGATCACCTACGGCAGTTACGTCAAGGACGACGTTGACCTCAACAAGGCCAACAACCAGATCGAAATTTTCGACACGGGCGTTGCCTTTCTCGCAGGTCTGATGATCATTCCGGCGGTCTATGTTTTCCTCGGCACCGAGGGCATGGCCAGCGGCCCGAGCCTGACGTTCATCAGCCTGCCGAAGGTCTTTGCCGCGATGGGCGGCGTGGGGCGCGTCATTGGCGCGGTGTTCTTCCTCGCGCTTGGTTTCGCCGCGCTGACGAGCTGTGTGTCCGTCATGGAGACGCTCGTTGCCAACTGCATGGAGATCTTCCACAAGTCGCGCAAGGAGATGTGCGCCGTCGTCGGCGTCTACTCTCTCGTCACGGCAGTTCTCATCTGCCTGGGTTACAACGCGCTCTACTTCGAGCTGCCGCTGCCCAACGGTTCGACCGCGCAGCTGCTCGACGTGATGGACTACATCAGCAACAGTTTCCTCATGCCCTTCATCAGCCTGCTGACGAGCATTTTGGTCGGCTGGGTCGTGGGGCCGAAGTGGATCATCGCCGAGGTCGAGAAAAACGGCGAGCACTTCCGCCGCGCAAAGCTCTACAGCGTGATGATGCGCTACGTTGTCCCCGTGGTCATGCTCATTCTGTTTTTGACCTCCACGGGTCTTGGCAGCCTGATCTTCGCCGGCTGAGAGAGCACGCCGCACCGCTTTTTCCCCCTGAACAGAAAGCAAGCCTCCGGTCATTTGACCGGAGGCTTGTTGTTATGCGTTTATCTTACCGCGCGGGAAACTTACATTTCCTTGATGGCAGCCTGTGCGGCAGCGAGGCGGGCGATGGGCACGCGGAACGGGCTGCAGGAGACATAGTCCAGGCCGACCTTGTGGCAGAACTCGACGGACATGGGGTCGCCGCCGTGCTCGCCGCAGATGCCGAGGTGGATGTCGGGGTTGGACTCGCGGCCGAGCTTTGCCGCCATGGCAACGAGCTTGCCGACGCCGACCTGATCGAGGCGGGCGAACGGATCGCTCTCGTAGATCTTCTTGTCGTAGTACGCGCCGAGGAACTTGCCGGCGTCGTCACGGCTGAAGCCGAAGGTCATCTGGGTGAGGTCGTTGGTGCCGAAGGAGAAGAACTCGGCTTCCTTGGCGATCTCGTCCGCGGTCAGAGCGGCGCGCGGGATCTCGATCATGGTGCCGACCTTGTACTTCATGGAGCTGCCGGCCTCGGCGATCAGCTTGTCAGCGATCTCAACGACGACGTCCTTGACGTACTTGAGCTCCTTGACCTCGCCAACGAGCGGGATCATGATCTCGGGAACCATGTTCCACTCGGGGTGCGCGGCGCTGACGTTGAGCGCAGCCTTGATGACCGCGCGGGTCTGCATGGCAGCGATCTCGGGGAAGGTGACGGCCAGACGGCAGCCACGGTGACCCATCATGGGGTTGAACTCATGCAGGGAGGCGATGATGTTCTTGATCTCCTCAACGCTCTTGCCCATGTCCCTGGCGAGGTGGGCAATGTCAGCTTCGTCGGTGGGAACGAACTCGTGCAGGGGGGGATCGAGGAAGCGAACGGTCATCGGACGGCCCTCGAGGGCGATATACATGGCTTCAAAGTCGCCCTGCTGCATCGGCTCGAGCTTGGCCAGCGCCTTCTCGCGCTGCTCAACGGTGTCGGAGCAGATCATCTCGCGGATGGCGGGGATACGGTCGGGCAGGAAGAACATGTGCTCAGTACGGCAGAGGCCAATGCCCTCGGCGCCGAACTTCACGGCCTGCTCGGTATCGTGCGGGTTATCGGCGTTGGTGCGAACACCCAGACGGCGATACTTGTCGGCCCATGCCATGACGCGGCCGAACTCGCCGCCGATGGTGGCGTCGACCGTGGGGATGATGCCGTCGTAGATGTTACCGGTGGAACCGTCGAGAGAGATGAAGTCGCCCTCGTGATAGGTCTTGCCGGCGAGCTCGAACTTCTTGTTCTCCTCGTCCATCTTGATTTCGCCGCAGCCGGAAACGCAGCACTTACCCATGCCGCGCGCGACGACAGCCGCGTGGGAGGTCATACCGCCGCGGACGGTCAGGATACCCTGAGCGGCCTTCATGCCCTCGATGTCCTCCGGGGAGGTCTCGAGACGGACGAGAACGACCTTCTCGCCGCGCTCCTGCCACTCCTTGGCGTCCTCGGCAGAGAAGACGATCTTGCCGCAGGCAGCGCCGGGGGAGGCGGGCAGAGCCTTGGCGATGGCAGGAGCCGCCTTGAGCGCGGCAGCGTCGAACTGGGGATGGAGCAGGGTGTCGAGGTTGCGCGGGTCGATCATGGAGACCGCCTTCTTCTCGTCGATCATGCCCTCGTCCACGAGGTCGCAGGCGATCTTGAGAGCAGCCTGCGCGGTGCGCTTACCGTTGCGGCACTGGAGCATATAGAGCTTGCCGTTCTCGACGGTGAACTCCATGTCCTGCATGTCGCGGTAGTGATCCTCGAGCAGGTCGCAGACCTTGACGAAGTCAGCGTAGGCCTGGGGGAACTTCTCTTCCATCTGGGAGATGGGCATCGGGGTGCGGACGCCGGCGACGACGTCCTCGCCCTGGGCGTTGGTCAGGAACTCGCCCATGAGCTTCTTTTCGCCAGTGGCGGGGTCACGGGTGAAGGCAACGCCGGTACCGGAATTCTCATTCAGGTTGCCGAAGACCATCGGCATGACGTTGACGGCAGTACCCCAGGAATAGGGAATATCATTGTCGCGGCGATAGACGTTCGCGCGCGGGTTGTCCCAGGAGCGGAACACGGCGCGAATGGCCTCGTACAGCTGGGTCTTGGGGTCGGAGGGGAAGTCCTCGCCGATCTGCTGCTTATACTCGGCCTTGAACTGCTCGGCGAGCTCCTTGAGGTCGGCCGCGGTCAGCTCAACGTCGAGCTTGACGCCGCGCTTTTCCTTCATCGCGTCGATGAGCTGCTCAAAGTACTTCTTGCCCACTTCCATAACGACATCGGAGAACATCTGGATGAAGCGGCGATAAGAGTCGTAAACGAAGCGCTCGAAGTTGGGATCGGGGTTGCCTGCGATCATAGCGGCAACGACCTCGTCGTTCAGACCGAGGTTCAGGATGGTGTCCATCATGCCGGGCATGGAAGCGCGTGCGCCGGAACGGACGGAAACGAGCAGGGGGTTCTTCAGATCGCCGAACTTCTTGCCGTTAATTTCTTCCATCTTGCCGACGAATTCCATGATCTGCGCCATGATCTCGTCGTTGATCTTGCGGCCGTCCTCATAGTACTGAGTGCAGGCCTCGGTGGTGATGGTGAAGCCCTGGGGAACGGGCAGACCGATGTTGGTCATCTCAGCAAGGTTCGCGCCCTTGCCGCCCAGAAGCTCACGCATGCTCGCGTTACCTTCCGAGAACAGATAGACATACTTTTTGCTCATAGGTTTTCCTCCATTTAAAAATGTATCGCTGAGTGATTTATTATCAAGCCATATTATTATAGACAGAAAATCACCGACTTTCAATAATAAGTTGTGAAATTTTTGTCGAATCTCATTCTTTTTTCTGCCGCGCGGCATTCTTTGGTGCGGATTCGTCCCGTTTTGCCGCGCGGATGCAGATTTTCTTGCAAGCGCCGCGGTTTTGCGATATACTATTTTTATATTTGCGCGCCCGCCGCGCGCAGAGCAAGAGAGCATGGAGCATTCAATGGAGCTTTTGGAATTTGCAAAAACCGATACCGCCGCGCGTCTCCGCGCTGCCGCCGGACGCGGCGCGCTGCCGCACGCGCTCATCTTCAGCGGAAGCGGCGACCGCGTTGCCGCCGCGCGCTATGCTGCCGCCGCGATGGAGTGTACTGCCCAGCATAAGCCCTGCCTTACCTGCCCCGCCTGCTGCAAGGTGGTGCAGGACATTCACCCCGATGTTTCGTTCGTGCGCGACGCAGAGCACAAGGAGCTTTCGGTCGACACGGTGCGCGCAATGCGTGCCGATGCCTTCATTCGCCCGAACGAGGGCGCGCGCAAGGTCTACATCTTTGAGGACTGCACCATCCTGACCGAGAAGGATCAGAATGTTCTCTTAAAGCTGGTGGAGGAAGGCCCCGCCTACGCGGCGTTTTTCTTCTGTGCGGAGAATCCTGCCGTGCTTTTGCAAACCATTCGCTCGCGCTGCGTGGAGGTCAAGCTCTCTCCGGTTTCGCAGGAAGCGGACGCGCCGGGTGAGCGCTCGCTGGAACTTGCGCGTCTGATCGCCGAGGGGTCGCATGCGTCCCGCGCGGCGTTCCTTGCAAAGCTGGAAACGCAGAAGGTGTCGCGCGACGATTTGTCCTCGCTTTTTGAGGAAACGCGCTTGCTGCTCTCGTCCGCCCTGCTGGGGCAGTATGGCGTGAGCGTACCGGAGTGTGAAGTGAGGGCGGCACAGCTGCTTGCTTCTCGCTTGACAAAAGCGAAATTACTCGGCACAATAGATCTATTGCAGGAATATCGCAGCAAATGCACCTATAACGTCGGCGTTGGCCCCACACTGGGCGGCTTCGCCGTTGAATTGGAGGAAATCCTTTGACAGAAGTGATCGGAGTCCGCTTTCGCGGCGGATGCAAAGAATATTATTTTGACCCGCACGGCATCGCAGTCGAGCCCAATGAGTTCGTCATCGTTGAGACCGCGCAGGGGCTCGAGTACGCCCACTGCGTCTCGAGCAACCACGAGGTAGCAGACGACGCTGTTGTCCAGCCGCTGCGCCCGCTTGTTCGCGTGGCGACAGAGAACGATGACCGCACCTATGCCTACAACAAGAGCCGGGAGAAAAACGCCTTTGAGGTCTGCCAGAAGAAGATCTTAGAGCGCGGGCTCGACATGAAGCTCGTGCGCGTGGAGAGCAACTTTGACGGCAGCAAGATCATCTTTTTCTTCACGTCTGACGGGCGCGTAGACTTCCGCGAGCTTGTGCGTGACTTAGCCGGCGTGTTCCGCGCGCGCATCGAGCTGCGGCAGATCGGCGTGCGCGACGAGGCAAAGATGCTCGGCGGTCTCGGCATCTGCGGCAGGCCCTTCTGCTGCTCGCAGTTTCTGGACGATTTTGTCCCCGTGTCCATCAAGATGGCCAAGACGCAGAACCTCAGCCTGAACCCAACCAAGATCTCCGGCACCTGCGGCCGCCTCATGTGCTGCCTCAAATATGAGCAGAACGCCTATGAGGACGCGGTGCGCCGCTGCCCAAAGGCAGAATCGTTCGTGGCAACGCCCGACGGTCTCGGCAACGTGAGCAGCGTAGACATTCTGCGCGAGCAGGTACTCGTGCGGCTCGACGGGCAGAACGAAGGCCCCAAGCGCTATCGCACCTGCGAAATTCAGGTGCTGCGCAACGGCAAGGGCTCGCGCGACGGCATCGAGATCCCCACGACGCTGCCTGAGCGCTATCAGGAGCCCGAAGAGGAAGAGCTGCAGCTCACGCCGAGCTTTTTCTCCTCCGCCAAGCCCATCGTTCCGCCCGAACAGTGGACGCCTCCTGCCGCAAAAGACGATGCGGACGCAGAGGGAGAAACCGAAAAGCGCCGCTCCCGCCGCGGCGGACGCGGGCATCGCGGCGGCAGAGGCCGCGGCAAGGGCCATGCAGAGGGCGGCGAAAAGGCCGAAGCCCAGGAAAAGAATGCAGAAAGCCGCAGCGAAAAGCCGCAGCGCAGCGAGAAGGCAAACGGCGGACGCCGTGAGCGTCCCGACCGCAGCGCCGAGAAGAACGGCGAACGCCGCGCCCCGCGCGCCAATAAGCCGAACGCCGAAGCAGCCGACGCATTGAAAGCGCCGCGTCCGCCCCGTCCGCCGAAGGCTGAGGGCGCAGGAGAGGGCGGCGAGATCAAGCCGCGCCGCCGCAGTCATCGCGGTGGCAGAGGCCGCCGCAGAAGTGGCGGTCAGGGCGGCGAAAACACCGCGCCGAAGAGCGAAGCGTAAACAAGAAATAGAACCGCCGCGAAGCACAGCTGTTTCGCGGCGGTTTTGCCAAAAGGCGGAAAGGAGTCATTCTCATGCTGTATCATGCCTCCCCTATCGGCGGTCTCATCGTCCTCACGCCGCACATCTCCAACCACGGCCGCCCGCTCGTCTACTTTTCGAAGAAACGGGAAAATGTGCTGGTCTATCTGAGCAATGCCGTTGAAAAATACTGCCGCGATACCGGCTTTGTCCACACGGGCCGGTGGGAAAAATGGGGGCCTTACGGCTTCGACTTAGACGGCGTGCAGCGGCTGGAGGAATACTACCCCAACGCGCTGGTGGAAACCTATGCCGGCGTCTCCGGCTATATTTATGGCGCGGAACCGACGAAGGCGGCGCCCGTTTCCGACGTGCCGTTTGCGGTCACGTCCGAAGAGGCGGCAGCGGTCGTCTCATGCGAGTTCGTCCCCGACGCCTATGAGGCCATTCTCCGCGCAGAGCGGGAGGGGCTGCTGCACATTTTGCGCTATGCGCAGACCGGCGAGCCGTTCCGTGCATGGGTACGGCAGACTATGCTGAAAGAATATGAAAACGCAGCAGAACATCCCGACTACCGACACTTTATCGAGGGGAAATTCGGCATCTTTGGCTGACGTTTTCGCGCAAACCATCCCTTTTCATTTCTCCCGCGCCGTGGTATACTTTTGCCGAAAAACAACGAGAAAAGAAGAGAGGATCAACCATGCTGAAATTCAACAAGGTGCTGCTCGCCAGCGACTTTGACAACACCCTCGTCTACACGCAGGGTGCGCTGGAGCGCGGCGAGGACATTCCGCCGATGAGCGCGCGCAACCGCGAGGCCGTAGAATACTTCATGCAAAACGGCGGCTATTTTTCAATCTCCACCGGTCGTGCGCTGCCCGCCTTTGCTCGCTATGCGCAGGATCTTCCCTGTAACGCGCCCTGCGTGATCGCAAACGGCGCCGCCATCTACGACTTTAACAAGGATTGCTATGTGGAAACGGCGTTTCTCGACGCAGACATCTACGATCACGTCGACGCGCTGCTCGCCCGCTTTCCGGGCCTTTGCTTTGAGATCTATCACGATGACCGCCGCATCCACGTGCTGCACCCCAATGACTTTGTCCGCAACCACGAGCATCTGACGCGCGCCAAAACTGTGGAGGTACAAAGCTTCCGTGAGGTGGATCTGCCGATCATCAAGCTGCTCTTTGAAGAGGAAAAGCCGCTCCTGGACGAGGTGCGCAGCTTTATTCTCGCTCAGGAATGGGGCGCGCGCTACGAGCTGATTTTTTCGAGCGACCACCTGCTTGAGCTGACGCGCCGCGGCGCGACGAAGGGCGGCATGATCTTAAAGCTTGCCAAGCTGCTCGGCGTTGCGCGCAAGGACATTTACTGCGTCGGCGACCACAACAACGATATTCCGATGCTCGCCGTTTCCGAGATCGGTTTCGCGCCCGAAAATGCCATCTCCGAGGTCAAGGAGTGGGGCGCGCATATCGTCTGCCACTGCAAAGACGGCGCACTGGCCGACGTGGTGGAGATCCTTGACGGGCGATACTAAATTCAAAAAAGCGGCAAAGCCGTTTTTTTGAGAAAAGACGCACTCCGCTTCGTGCCTTGCTGCCCACAGGGCAGCTGCGACACACGCGGAGCGAGAAGAATAAATCGCCACGCGCATGTCGCGGCGATTTATGATCGAAATTTATTTCGCGTCTGCGGACGCGAAAGTCTGCGACGCTTTTTGATCTTGCAGATACAATGTCCCTCTTGCGCGTAAAAATCTGCGAGACGCTTTTTTATCCTCTGCTGTCCTTTTTCGTACAACTTTTCGTTTGCTCACGCATATAATAGCCGGGTGAGTGAATAGCAGAAAGGAATGATACGATGAAGGAGAAAGAGATGGAGATTTGCTATGGTGACGTGGACGATATGATCTTCGGCAATGAGGGCTACGTCAGCGAACGGTAAATGATCAAAAAAGGCTCCGTGCAAAGCACGGAGCCTTTTATCGTAATTCACAGTGCCTTTTCGATCGTGCCGCCGCCGAGCACCTCGTCCCCAGCGTAAAAGACGACGGCCTGCCCCGCCGTCACGGCGCGCTGGGGCGTGAGAAGCGCAACATGCGCGCCGCCATCGCGCAGCGGCGTCACAACCGCGTCGCATTCCTTCTGCGAATAGCGCGTTTTGACGGTGCAGCGCACCTCACCCTCAGGCGTGCCCGTGATCCAGTTCACACGCGAGGCGAGCAGCGCCGAGGAGAACAATTCTTCATTATCACCGAGAAGGACGGTATGATCTTCGGCATTTTTGGAGATCACATAGAGGGGGCGGTCAGCACTCACGCCGAGTCCCTTGCGCTGCCCCGCCGTATAGCATTCAAGACCGCGATGACGGCCGAGCACACGGCCGCTGCCGTCCACAAAGTCGCCCGGCTGCGGCGTCACGCCGCCGTAGTCGCGCAGAAAGCGCACATAGTCCCCATCGGGAATGAAGCAAATATCCTGCGAATCCGCCTGATGGGCGTTGGCAAGCCCGGCTTCCTCCGCCTTTTTGCGAAGCTCCGGCTTTTCAAAGCTGCCGACAGGCAGCAGCAGATGCGCAAGCTGACGCTGCGTGAGCTGATAGAGCACATAGCTCTGATCCTTGGTACGGCTCTCGCCGCGAAGCAGGCGGTAAATGCCGCGCGTTTCGTCATAGTCGACGCGGGCGTAATGCCCCGTCGCGATGTAGTCAAAGCCCATTTGGAGCGCACGGTCTAAAAACGCGCCGAATTTCAGGCAGCGGTTGCAGTCGATGCAGGGATTCGGCGTGTGTCCCGCGCAGTATTCGCTCACAAAGTGATCCATCACCTCGCGCGCAAAAAGCGCCTGCTCGTCGAAAACGTAAAACGGTATGCCGAGTCCCTCGGCGATGCGCCTCGCGCCGTCCGTATCATTGCCGCAGAGCGCAAGCGACGCGCCTGCGCAGTCATAGCCCTGCTTTTGCAGCAAAAGTGCGGCGGCGGACGAATCCACGCCGCCGCTCATGGCGATCAAAACTTTTTTCTTCATTGGCTGTCACTTAATCCAGATATTTTTGTAAAAATGCCTCGCCCGAAAGTGCGTCGGACATCTCCACGAGCGTAGGGTTGAAGCCGCCGGCATAGTCGCTGCCGCGGTCTTTCAGGCGCACGCGCCCGGCTCGCACCGCCGGAAGCGAAACCGTGAAGAGCGAGCCCCTCCCCTCTTCCGACTGCGCCACGATCCTGCCGCCGTGTCCCTGCGCGATGCGCTGGCAGATGGGCAGCCCCAATCCAAGGCCGCGCGGGGGCATGGGATCCTGCCCACCGTCGATGAAACGGTCAAACAGGTGCGCAAGCGTGTCGCTGTTCATGCCGCAGCCGCTGTCGGCCACGGTGATCTTAACGTTCCGCCCCTCCGTTTTCACGCGCACGCGGACACTGCCGCCCTGCGGCGTGAATTTGAGTGCGTTGGAGAGAAGATTGAGCAGCATCTTGCGGATCGCCGCGGCGTCAAGGCCGATGATCCGGCTGTCGCGGTCGGACAAAAAGTCAAGCGTGACGCCCTGCATATTGAATAGGAAGTCTACTTCCCCGCATACGCTGCGGCAGACGCCTACAATATCGTCATCGTAAAGTTCAAAGCGTTTCCTGTCGAACAGCTGTCCTGCGTCAGTCAGGTTGCTGATCACACGGTAGAGCCGGTAATAGCTCTGGTAGAACGCCGCGGCGGTGCGGTCGGTCTTCGCGTCTTTTTCCCGCATGTCTGCCGGTACCAGGCGGTCAACCGCCGTATAGACCGTTGCAAGCGAGGTGCGCAGCTGCAGCGCAATATTCGGCAGCATGTCCGAAAGGATCTTCAATTCTTCTTCGGTATAATCCCGCATGGCATCTCCTAATGGTCGAGCAAAGTCCCTGCGGATAGCATTCACCGCAGAACGCAAAGCTTGCGTGGAAAGAATTTCATACCACACAATGCGTGGTGGTATACACTGAGCGTAGCAAAATTCTTTTCGAAAAGCAAGGAATTTGTGGAAATTGTGAAAATTCTGCAATTTCGTGCAAAAAGGTCTTGCAAAATGAAGCTACCGCTGTATAATATCAAACGTACCAAACATTCGATATATTCCGCAAGATGAAAGGAAGTAAGTTTCTATGAGCATTAAAGTCGGTATCAACGGCTTCGGGCGCATCGGCCGCATGGTCTTTCGCGCCAGCCTTGACCATCCCGAGATTGAGATCGTCGGCATCAACGATCTCTGTCCCGCCGAGTATCTGGCCTATATGCTGAAATATGATACCATGCACGGCAGATTTGCCGCCGAAGTAAAGAGCAACGACTATGGCATCGTCGTCAATGGCCGCGAAATCCCCGTTTTTGCCGAGCGCAACCCCGCCAACCTCCCCTGGGGGAAGATCGGCGCTGAGTATATTGTCGAATCCACAGGCCTGTTCCTGACGAAGGAAAAATCGCAGGCGCATATCGACGCAGGCGCAAAGAAGGTCGTCATGTCCGCCCCGTCCAAGGACGATACGCCAATGTTTGTCTGCGGCGTGAATCTCGATTCCTACACGAGTGACATGCAGTTCGTCTCCAACGCTTCTTGTACGACGAACTGCCTCGCCCCCATCGCCAAGGTCTTGAACGACAACTTTGGCATCAAGGACGGTCTGATGACCACCGTGCACTCCGTCACCGCCACGCAGAAGACCGTAGACGGCCCGTCCATGAAGGACTGGCGCGGCGGCCGCGCGGCCACGGGCAACATCATTCCCTCCTCCACCGGCGCCGCCAAGGCTGTCGGCAAGGTCATTCCCTCCCTCAACGGCAAGCTGACCGGCATGTCCATGCGCGTTCCCACGCTGGACGTTTCCGTGGTCGATTTGACGGTCAACCTTGAAAAGCCCGCCTCCTACGACGAGATCTGCGACGCGATGAAAAAAGCGAGCGAGGGCGAACTCAAGGGGATCCTCGGCTACACCGATGAAGCGGTCGTCTCGTCCGACTTCCTCGGCGATGCGCGCACGTCCATCTTCGACGCCAAGGCCGGCATCGCGCTGACGGATACCTTCGTCAAGGTCGTCAGCTGGTATGACAACGAGGTCGGCTACTCCAACAAGGTGCTCGATCTCATCGAGCACATGTACTCGGTCGATCACGCGGCGCATTAACTTTCTTTTTTCTGTTCCTGTTTTTTTGGTAAAAAACGGGACGGTGCTCCTCTGAGGCAAGAGGGATCTGGTGCGAGATCCCTCTTGTTTTTTTCGCATTTTCGGTGGTATACTGCCATCGTTGCAAATTCTATAATGAGGTGAACTATGTTTCAGGGTTTTACGCCGGAGGCCGTCGAGTTCCTCTGGGGCATCAAATTCAACAACAACCGCGAGTGGTTCCTGCCGCGCAAGGAGGGATTTCTATCGCTCGTCGACCGCCCGATGCGCGAGCTCGGCAGCGAGCTTTTCGACGCGATCCGCGCGGAATATCCCAAGCAGCCGCTCCGGCTGCATGTCTGCCGCGTTTACCGCGATGCGCGCCGGCTCTTCGGCCGCGGGCCATATAAAGACCATCTGTGGCTCACGATCGAGCGCCCGCACGAGCGCTTCGAAGGCGTGCCCGCGCTGTACTTCGAGCTTGCGCCGAACTATTTCAGCTACGGCTGCGGCTACTGGGACGCCGCGCCCGCCACGATGGCGCGCCTGCGCCGCCGCATTGAGACGAATCCCAAGGCGCTTGAAAAGATCGTGCGCAAGCTGAATAAGTCCCGCTTCACGCTCTCGGGAGAGGCGTTCAAACGGCCCAAGGGCGACGTCGGTACGCTCTTAAATCCGTGGTACAACGCAAAGCACATCGCCGTCAGCTATGACGATAACCCCGAGGGCGTGCTCTTCACGCCGCAGCTTAAGGACGAGGTGCTCGCGGGCTTCCGCGAGCTGATGCCGCTCTATCTCTATCTCGACTCGCTCTCGGGCGATCCTGAGCCGGCAAAGGAATAACCGCACAAAGCAAAAGAGTGACAGCCAAAAGGCTGTCACTCTTCTTTTTACTGCAAAACCTTTTTGTTGCCGTGGGTGGCTTTCATGCGCAGCTCTTTGTTGAGGATCGTCTTGCGGATGCGCAGGTTCTTGGGCGTGACCTCAAGCAGCTCGTCGTCGGCGAGGAACTCGAGGCACTGCTCCAGGCTCATCTGCTTGGGCGGGACAAGGCGCAGCGCGTCGTCCGAGCCAGAAGCGCGCATATTCGTCAGCTGCTTCTTCTTGCAGACGTTGACCGTGATATCCTCCTGCTTGGGGGACTGGCCGACGACCATGCCCTCGTACACATCGACGCCCGCGCCGATGAACAGCACGCCGCGCTCCTGCGCGTTGAAGAGGCCATAGGTGATAGAGGTGCCGGTCTCGGACGCGACGAGAGAGCCGGTATTGCGGCGGGCAAGCTCGCCCTTGTAGGGCGCGTAGGAATCAAACACGCTCGCCATGATGCCCTCGCCCTTGGTGTCGGTGAGGAACTCGTTGCGGTAGCCGAAGAGGCCGCGCGCGGGGATCAGGAATTCGAGCTTCATGCGGCTGCCGATGGGCGTCATCTCGGCGAGGTCGCCCTTGCGGGAGCCGAGCTTTTCGATGACCGCGCCGACATAGTCCTGCGGCACATCGCACACAAGGCGCTCGATCGGCTCGCACTTCTTGCCGTCGATCATCTGATAGAGGACACGCGGGGGCGAGACCTGGAACTCATAGCCTTCGCGGCGCATCGTTTCGATCAGAATGGACAGCGACATTTCGCCGCGGCCCGCGACGTTGAACGCGTCCGTCGAGCCCTCGAGCTCGGTGACGCGGAGTGAAACGTCCTTGAGCGTTTCGCGGAAGAGACGGTCGCGCAGCTGGCGCGAGGTGACGAACTTACCCTCACGTCCGGCGTAGGGAGAGTCGTTGATGGAAAACGTCATCTCCATCGTGGGGGCGCTGATCTTGACGAACGGGAGCGGCTCGACGCACTCGGGCGCGCAGATCGTATCGCCGATCGTGATGTCGCCGATGCCGGACAGGCAGATGATGTTGCCCGCGGTGGACTCGGTGACGGGGTTCTTGGCAAGGCCCTCAAATTCGTACATGGAGACGGCCTTGGCCTTCTTCGGCGCGGCGTCGGGGTCGTGGTAGTTGCAGACCATGATCTCCTGGTTCTGCTTGAGCGTGCCGCGCTCGATGCGGCCGATGGCCATGCGGCCGACGTACTCGTTATAGTCGATGGCAGAGACGAGCATCTGGAACGGCGCGTCCACATCGGCCTCCGGCGCGGGGATATACTCAAGAATGGTGTCGAAGAGGGGCTTTAAGTCCGTGCCGGGCACATCGGGCGAATAGGACGCCGTGCCGTTGCGGCCGGAGCAGAAGAGCATCGGGGAGTCAAGCTGCTCGGGCGTTGCGTCGAGATCCATCAGCAGCTCAAGCACTTCGTCCACGACCTCGTGGATACGCTGGTCGGGGCGGTCGATCTTGTTGACGACGACGATGACGCGGTGACCCAGCTCCAGCGCACGGGAAAGGACGAAGCGCGTCTGCGGCATGGGGCCCTCGGCAGCGTCGACGAGCAGGATAACGCCGTTGACCATCTTGAGGATACGCTCGACCTCGCCGCCGAAGTCGGCGTGGCCCGGAGTATCGATGATGTTGATCTTGGTGTCACCGTAGCGAATGGCAGTGTTCTTGGCAAGGATCGTGATGCCGCGCTCACGCTCGAGGTCATTGGAGTCCATGACGCGGTCGACAACCTCCTGGTTTTCGCGGTACACGCCGCCCTGCTTGAGCATCTCGTCGACCAGCGTGGTCTTGCCGTGGTCAACGTGGGCGATGATGGCTACGTTGCGAAGCTTTTCGTTCTGCATAAACTATCTCTCCTTCCTGCCGCAGGGGCAGGGAATCTAATCGTAAGTCATTAACTGTAATAGTATATTCTGATGCTCCGTCATTTGCAAGATTTTTTGGAACTTTTTTTGTGCTTTTTGCAGAAAAAACAGAAAAAACGGCCGTCTACCAAGGCGGCAGACGGTCATTTTTCGGTTTCTGTGCAGGTTTTAGCCCAGCAGCTCGCTCAGCTCGTCGATCAGCTCGCCGAAGAGCGACAGTGCGTCGTTGACGGGCGCGGGCGTGCGCATATCAACGCCCATGTCGCGCAGCAGCTCGACCGGCTCCTTCGAGCAGCCGCCGGAGAGGAACTTCTTGTAGTCCTTGACGGCGCTCTCGCCCTCGCGCAGGATGCGGTTGGCGATGGCAACGGCAGCGGAAAAGCTCGTCGCATACTGGAAGACATAGTAGTTGTAGTAGAAGTGCGGAATGCGCGTCCACTCGAGCGCGATCTCATCGTCGGAGACCATATCGGGGCCGAAGTAGAGCTTGTTGAGCGCATGGTACTTTTCGCTCAGCGCATCGGCGGTCAGCGCCTCGCCGCTCTCGATGAGCTTGCCCATTTCGAGCTCGAACTCGGCAAACATCGTCTGGCGGTAGAGCGTACCCTTGAACTGGTCGAGGAAGTGGTTGATGAGATAGGCGCGCTGCTTGCGGTCGGTCGTCTTGCCGAGCAGGTGGCGCATCAGCAGGATCTCGTTGCAGGTGGAGGCGACCTCGGCGACGAAGATGACATACTCCGCCGTGTTCACCGGCTGGTTCTTGCAGGAATACCAGGTGTGCATGGCGTGACCCATCTCGTGGGCAAGGGTGAACATGCTGTCGAGATTGTCCTTGTGGTTGAGCAGCACATAGGGGTGAGGCCAGCCGCTGCCGGTGCAGTAGGCTCCACCGCGCTTGCCGGTATTTTCATACACGTCGACCCAGCGGTTGTTGAAGCCCTCTTCCAGCACGTCCGTATAGTCCTTGCCGAGCACAGCGAGCGCCTCGAGCACGTTTGCCTTCGCCTCGTCATAGGAGATCTCGGCGTCCGCGTCCGCGACGATCGGCGTATAGACGTCGTACATGTGCAGCGCATCAACGCCCATGATCTTCTTGCGCAGGGCAACGTAGCGGTACATCTTGTCAAGGTTGCCGTGCACCGCGTCGATGAGATTGGTGTACACCGCCGTCGGCACCTCGGTCACGTCGAGAGAGGCCTCGAGCGTGGAGTTATAATGGCGCGCATCGGCAAAGAACTTGAGCTGCTTGAACTGCGCGTCAAGCGAGGAGGCATAGGTGTTGCGGAATTCGCCCGCGCGCTTGTAGTAGGCCTTGAAGGCGTTCTCGCGCAGCGTGCGGTCGGCGCTCGTCAGCAGCGGCACGAGCGTGCCGTCGGTCAGCTGGTGCGTCTCGCCCTTGCCGTCGGTCACGTCGGGATAGCGGATGTCCGCGTTGTGGAACATGCTGAACGTGCGGCTGGGGCTCTCGCTGATCTCGCCGGCGGCGGCAAGCAGCTTCTCGCACTCGGGCGAGAGAATATGCGCCTTGCGGCGGCGCAGCTTATCGATGTTGCGGCGATAGGTCTCAAGCTTCGGCTCCTCGGCGTAGAAACCTGCAAGCGCTTCGTCAGAAAGCGCCATGATCTCGCTCGCTTCGAACGCGCTGGCGCTCGAGAGTGCGACCGCTGCGGAGAAGGCTTTGCTGCGCATGCCCTGATAGAAGGAGTTGCCCACATCCTGGTCGCTGCGGCAGCTTGCGTACTCCACAAGCTTGGTCACACGCACGTTGACCTCGTCGCCGAGCGTAAACCAGTCGAGCAGCGTCTTTGCGCTCTCGCCGAGTCTGCCGACGAAGGCAGCCATGCGCTCAGGATAGGCCTTGAGCGCCTCCAGCTCATCGTTCCACGCCTCGTCGCTTGCAAACACGTCGCGCAGATCCCAGGTGAACTCCTCGGGCACCTCGCTGCGCGGAAGGATCGTCTTACCGTCCATAGATTTACCGTCCTTTTCTCAAAAAATTCCGCCCGCCTTCTGCGGGCAGATGTGGTCTTGCCTCCCATTATAGCGGACGAAAGCAGTGAATACAAGCGCTTTTCTCTGATCCGCGCCGCGGCAAAACAGGCATTGACAAACCGGGGCGCAAAAGGGTACAATATTTTTATTATAGGCCTTGCAGCTTTTTCCGATCTCCCGAACGCAGCTTGCCGATGCCCCCTTTTCTTCCAATCACATGCGCCTGCAGCTCAGCCGGATAGAGCGCGAGCTTTCTAAGCGGACGGACGTCAATTACCGATGGCCCCGGTTTTTCTACAATTTGATATGTTTCGCATCATTTGCGTCTGTAGCTCAGTTGGATAGAGCGCGAGCCTCCTAAGCCCGAGGCCCCCGGTTCGAGCCCGGGCAGGCGCACCAAAAGCGCTGTAATCTCAAGGGTTCATGTTCATAGGTACACAATGTGACCTATGGGGCAGGCCGGACGGTACAGGGCACGAAAAAATAAGTCGGGGGAAATTCCCTCGACTTATTTTTTCTTTGATCCCAAGTTTATTTGAGCGCCACATTTCAATTGGATGCGCAGACTTGATATGGGATATAACATTAGATGAAATTTC
>ENA-UOJR01000320-UOJR01000320.1-human-gut-metagenome-genome-assembly--contig:-C115P-NODE-320-length-70742-cov-52.516856_pt1 | contig 70742 bp, 63 predicted proteins | sample MGYA00242354_ERZ723901 | MGnify/ENA metagenome assembly ERZ723901
CCCTCGACCCCGCACATTGGCAGTCTCGATCTTGAAGAGCTGCTCAGCCTGCGGAATCAGGTGCGGTGTACATGGCTTCGCCATGAATCTTCTGCGATTCGTCTCGTCTTGCAACCGCGCCTTACTACCGTGAGGCGCGAGTGACGTTTGCTCGGCGACAGACTGCCTGCGGAATGCGGCATTGCTAACGCTCGCCGCATTGATGGGTGCCTCGGTAGACGGAAATTACTGCGCACTTCTACAAGATGGGCAGAGCGGCAGCGGATAATAGAAGCAGAGGCAAATCGTATAGCAATGCTAACGCGGCAACGCCGCGCTATGGGCAGTGCAATCGGCAAGCATTGCAGCTCTTCGAGCTGCTCGCTTGCAATGTGAAAACCTTTCTCTTGGGGGATCAAAAGGGGGATATTCTCTTTTGTGAAAGAGAATATCCCCCTTTGCCCCGCTCCCCTGCGGGTACGCAGGGATTCTCGGTTTGTCTTGACAAACAATTTCAGGCATGGTATGCTGGGCGCAATAAAGGCAGCGAGAAAGAAGCCTTTTCTTAACACTTCGCTTCAGAGAGGGGACGGACGGTGCAAGTCCCCGCGGTGCAGAAAAGGCGGCGCTTTTGAGCCGCGCGGCGGAAATGCCGCGCCGGTCCCTCCGTTACAAGGGAACGAAGTGCCCCGCATCCAGCGGGGAATTCAGGTGGAACCACGGACAATGATTTGTTCGCCCTGAGCCTACTTTAATAGGCTCAGGGCGTTTTTTATCTCCTGAGCCAAGTACCGAAAGGAGAAATTCACCATGAAAAACACCGAAAAGACGATGGACAAGATCGTCGCGCTGTGCAAAAACCGCGGCTTTGTCTTCCCCGGCAGCGAGATCTACGGCGGCCTTGCCAACACCTGGGACTACGGCCCCCTCGGCGCGGAGCTGAAGAAGAACATCAAGAACGCCTGGTGGAAAAAGTTCGTGCAGGAGAACCCCTACAACGTCGGCCTTGACGCGGCGATCCTGATGAACCCGCAGACCTGGGTCGCAAGCGGCCATCTCGGCGGCTTCTCCGATCCTCTGATGGACTGCCGCGAGTGCCACGAGCGCTTCCGCGCCGACAAGGTCATCGAGGACTGGTGCGCCGAGACCGGCTTCGAGCTTCCCAAGCCCATCGACGCTTTCTCCCAGCAGGAGATGAAGGATTTTGTCGAGGAACACATGATCCCCTGCCCCACCTGCGGCAAGCACAACTTCACCGACATTCGTCAGTTCAACCTCATGTTCAAGACCTTTCAGGGCGTGACCGAGGACGCGAAGAACACCGTCTACCTCCGCCCCGAGACCGCGCAGGGCATCTTCGTCAACTTCAATAACGTCCAGCGCACCACGCGCAAAAAGCTCCCGTTCGGCATCGGCCAGATCGGCAAGTCCTTCCGCAACGAGATCACGCCGGGCAACTTCATCTTCCGCGTGCGCGAGTTCGAGCAGATGGAGCTCGAGTTCTTCTGCAAGCCGGGCACCGACCTTGAGTGGTTCAACTACTGGCGCACGTTCTGCCACAACTGGCTGCTCTCCATCGGCCTGAAGGACGAGAACCTCCGCCTGCGCGACCACGATCCCGAGGAGCTGTGCTTCTACTCCAAGGCGACGACGGACTTCGAGTTCCTCTTCCCCTTCGGCTGGGGCGAGCTGTGGGGCGTGGCCGACCGCACGGACTACGACCTGACGCAGCACCAGACCGTCAGCGGCGAGAAGATGGTCTACCGCGAGGGCGAGGGCAAGGACATGGTCGAATACGTGCCCTACGTCATCGAGCCGTCGCTCGGCGTGGAGCGCAGCGTGCTCGCCGTCCTCTGCGACGCTTACGATGAAGAGGTCGTCGGTCAGGACAAGAAGGGCAACGACGATGTGCGCGTCGTGCTGCACTTCCACCCCGCGCTCGCGCCGTTCAAGGCCGCGATCCTGCCCCTTTCCAAGAAGGAAGTGCTCACCGGCCCCGCTCAGGAGCTGTATGCCGAGCTTTCCAAGGAGTTCATGGTCGACTATGACGAAACCGGCTCGATCGGCAAGCGCTACCGCCGCGAGGACGAGATCGGCACACCGTACTGCATCACCTTCGACTTCGACACCGTCGGCGACGAGGCGAACGGCATTGCGGCCGACCACTGCGTCACCATCCGCGAGCGCGACAGCATGGAGCAGGTGCGCGTTCCCATCAGCGAAGTGAAGGACTTCCTGCGCGAGAAGATCGCATTCTGATCAAAGTTTTCCACAGGATAGCAAGCCATCAAAAAGGGCAGCTCTCTTTCGAGAGCTGCCCTTTTTCCGTTTTCGCCGGCGCACACATGGCGCTTGGCAGAATAGGAAACATGCCCGGTTGCGTTTTTTCGACTGAAATGATATAATTATTTATTATGTTTTTTGGAAAGGGGACAGCCCCAACATGCGTTTTTTCTCCTCCCTGGTGCGGCCTGACGAGTCCACGGGCGCGGTGATGCGCTGGGTGCACCGCATCTGGGTCTTTTTCTGGCTCACGGCGCTCGGCGCGGGCATCGGCCTGCTCTCGCTCTATCTCACGGCGCACTCCTATGCCGCCATCGACGCGACCGCGCTTTTGCAGTCGTACTTCAAAATTCCGCTGCTCGTGGTGATGAATCTGCTTGCGCCGGTGCTGCTCGTCTACCTCGGCTTTTTTCTCTTCGCGCGGCCGTGGGCGGCGTACCTTCTCTCGGCGCTGCCGTTTCTCACGCTTGCGCTCGCAAGCTACTACAAGGTGCAGCTGCGCGGCGACCCGGTGCTGGCAAGCGACCTGCTCCTGCTGCGCACGGCGGGCGGCATCATGGACAAGTACACCTTCGATATAACCGCGCCTGTGCTCGTTGTCATCGAGGGATTTTTGCTGCTGCTGGCGCTGTCGCTGCTGATGCTGCGCAGGGAGCGCATGAGTTCCCGGGCAAGGCTCGCGGGCATCATGGCGGCGCTCTCGCTCACGCTTGGCTGCTGCTTTGAGTACTACCCCAGCACGGACATCTACAAGGCGACCGCCAACACCGATCTCATCACCCCCTGGTCGGCCGTCGAGGTCTACATTTCCCGCGGCACGACCTATCCCTTCCTTTTCAGCGTGCAGGATATGTTTCCCGACGCGCCGGATGGCTACCGCGACAGCGACGCCTATCAGGCGCTCTCGCAGTATCGGGACGCCGACATTCCGGACGAACAGAAGGTCACAGTCGTCGGCATCATGCTCGAGGCGTTCTCCGACCTGACGGATTTTCCCGCGCTGGGCGAGCTTTCCTCGGTGCGCGGGGTCTATGAGCCGCTGCACGAGCTGGAAAAGCGCAGCGTTTCCGGCGACCTTCTCACCAACATTTTTGCCGGCGGCACAACGGACACCGAGTGGGGCTTCCTCACCGGTTACAGCGAGCATGAGGAGTTCCGCAGTGCAACGGATTCCTTTGTCCGCTATTTTAAGGCGCAGGGCTATGACACGCTCTACCGTCACCCGGGCTATTCGTGGTTCTATAACCGCAGCAATGTGAACGATTACCTCGGCTTTGACGAGAGCGTGTTCAACGAATCGGGCTTTGCCGAGCTCATCTCCATCGACGAGGCGCTCTACGCGTCCGACGCCGTGCTGGTCGATTACCTCCTGAACGACATCGACACACGCACGGAGGACGACGCCCCGCTCTTCCTCTTCTCCGTTTCGTATCAGAACCACGGCCCGTACCCCTCCGAGACCTATTGGGAGGAATACGTCACGCCGGAAAAAACCGGCTGGTCGATGGAGAGCTGCTGCGTGGTGAACAACTATCTGGCAGGTATCCGCAGCACGATCGAGCAGATGCGCCGCCTGACGCGCGAGCTGGACGCGCGCGACGAACCTGTGGTGCTTGTGCTCTTCGGCGACCACAAGCCGTGGATGGGCAACGGCAGCAGCGTGTATGCCGAGCTGGGCGTGAGCCTTGACCTGTCCACGCAGGAGGGCTTCTACAACTATTTCTCCACCCCGTATCTGATCTATGCCAACAAGGCCGCCAAGGCGGCGCTCGGGCAGGACTTCACCGGCGAGGGCGGCGACATTTCCCCCTGCTTCCTGATGGAACGCCTCTTTGATGCCTGCGGCTGGACGGGAGACCGCTTTATGCAGCTTCAGCGCGCGACGAGCGCCGTCTCCCCGCTGATGCATGAGGACGGCTACCGCATGATCGACGGCGTCATTACAACCGATGTGGAGGGCACGGCGGCGGACGTCTGCGAGCGCTACCTCTGCGCGCAGTATTACCGCGAACACCATTTCACCGCCGCGTCCTGATGAAAGGAGATCTTCTGATGAAAACGACCAGACTGAGTGCGCTTTTGCTTTCGCTTCTTCTGCTGCTTTCCGCCTGCGGGACAAAGCGGCAGGACACGCCGGACCCTGACCCCGCGCCAGACCCTGCGCCTGTTACGCCGCAGCCGGTGGAAAAAACGCCCGACGAGCGCATCGACGACATCATCGCAGACATGAGCCTTGAGGAAAAGGTCGGCCAGCTCTTCTTTGTCCGCTGCCCCGAAACGGGCGCTGCGGAGGACGTCGCTTCCTATCACCTCGGCGGCCTTCTGCTCTTCGGGCGGGATTATAAGGACGCAAGCGGCGAATGGCTCACCGAGGACGACTTTACCTCCTCGCTCGCGTCGTATCAAGCTGCGGCGGCGATCCCGCTGTTCATCGGCAGCGACGAAGAGGGCGGCACCGTCACCCGCGCGAGCAGGAACCCCAACCTCTTCTCCGCGCCGCTTTCCTCCCCGCAGGCGCTCTATGCCTCGCTCGGCATGGAGGGAGTGCTCACCGAAACGCGCCGCTACAACGAAGCGCTCAAAACCCTCGGCATCAACGTGAACTTTGCCCCCGTGTGCGATGTTTCGATCAATCCCGACAACTTCATCTACGCCCGCTCGTTCGGGCAGGACGCGCAGACGACCGCGGACTACATCGCCCAGGTCGTGCCCGCCTACGAAACGGCCGGCGTTGCCTGCGTCCTGAAGCATTTCCCCGGCTACGGCAACAATGCCGATACGCACACCGGCGTTGCCATCGACGCGCGCCCCTACACCACGTTCGAACGGTCCGACCTTGTTCCCTTTGAGGCGGGCATTGCGGCGGGCGCGCCGTTCGTGCTTGTGAGCCACAACGTTGTCGAGTGCATGGACAGCGCCTATCCCGCCTCGCTCTCTGCAAAGGTACACGCGCTGCTGCGCGATACGCTCGGCTTTTCCGGCATCATTGTGACGGACGATCTTGCGATGGACGCCGTCAAGGCCTACGCGCAGGACGGCAGCGCCGCCGTGCTGGCCATTCAGGCGGGCAACGACATGGTCGTGACCACCGACTACCGCGAGCAGATCCCGCAGGTGATCGCCGCCGTCAGAAACGGCGAGATCGCCGAGAGCGAGATCGACGCGCACGTTTTCCGCGTGCTGCACGAAAAACAGGCGCTCGGCCTGATCGACTAAAGGAGCCTATCCAACATGCAAACCAGAAAACTCTACTATGAAGATCCCTTCCAGAAGGGCTTTGCCTCCACCGTTGTCTCCTGCGAGGAGGTCAAGGGCGGCTACGCCGTCGTGCTGGAGGAAACGGTCTTCTATCCCGAGGGCGGCGGCCAGCCCTGCGACGTCGGCACGCTGGGAAGCGCCAACGTTCTTGACGTGCGCGAGAAGGACGGCGTCATCGTCCACCTCTGCGACCGGCCGCTTGCCGCGGGGGCAAGTGTCTCCGGCAAGATCGACTGGGCGCGCCGCTTCGACCACATGCAGCAGCATTCGGGCGAACACATCTGCTCGGGCCTCATCTGCGCGCGCTTCCACTGCGACAATGTCGGCTTCCACATGGGCGCGGACAGCGTGACCATCGACTTCAACGCCGATATTTCGTGGGAGGCGCTGCTCGAGATCGAGCAGACGGCCAACCTCTACATCTACGAGGATCACCCCATCGACATTCAGTTCCACCGCGGCGCGGAGCTTGATAAGATCGACTACCGCAGCAAAAAGCCGCTCGAGGGCGATGTGCGCATCGTCGCTTTCCCCGGCGCGGACTGCTGCGCCTGCTGCGGCACACATGTGGCGCGCTCCGGCCAGGTGGGGCTTGTGAAGTTCCTCTCCGTGCAGAAGTTCCGCGACGGCGTTCGCATCGAGATGCTCGCAGGCCGCCGCGCGCACCGCTATCTCTCCGCGTGCTGGGAGCAGGACGTCCACGTCGCGCAGGCGCTGTCCGTCAAGCCCACCGCCAGCCTTGCCGGGGTGGAGCGCGTGCTCGCCGAGCTTTCCGCGCTCAAGCTGCGCTGCGCAAGGCTGGAGGAATCCGCCTTTGCCCAGACTGCCGCACAGTATGAAAGCAAGGGAAATGTGCTGCTTTTTGAAGAGGAAATGGGCGGCGACAGCCTGCGCAAGCTCTGTGACGCAGTAACGAAGACCTGCGGCGGGCGCTGCGCGGTCTTCGCGGGCACGGACGGCGCTTACAAGTACGCCATCGGCCACGCGGACGGCGATCTGCGCGAGCTGACCAAAACGCTCAACGCGGCGCTTTCCGGGCGCGGCGGCGGCAAACCGAACTTTGTGCAGGGCAGCGTGAGCGCGTCGCGCGCCGAGATCGAAGCATTTTTCAACGCCTGACGCAGCAGGCGCAGAAATGACGACAAAAAAGGAGTCTCTCTTAGAAAGAGAGACTCCTTTTTGATTTGTACCGGAACGATCAGAAGCCGAAGCCGCCGAGGCCGAGACCGCTTGTGAGCGCGTTCATCTTGCCGTCCATTGCCTCTTCGGCCTGACGCAGCGCCTCGTTCACAGCGGAAATGATGAGATCCTGGAGCATTTCCACGTCCTCGGGGTCGACCGCCTCGGGCTTGATGGTGATGTTCGTGACCTCTTTCTTGCCGCTCACTTCCGCGCTGACGACACCGCCGCCGACGCTCGCCGAGAAGGTCTTTTCCTCGACCTCCTGCTGCGCCTTCTGCATGTCCTCCTGCATCTTCATGATCTGCTGCTGCATCTGCTGCTGCTTGAGCATCTGGCCGCTGCCGTTGGAAAAGCCGCGGCGTGCGCTGTAACCCTTTGCCATAATTGTTGTCTCCTTTTATTTTACTGTAAAATTGTCAAATTTACTGCCCATGCGCATGAGATCCTGCATCCTGTCGCGCTTTTTCGCGCCCGGACACTCGCCCACAAGGAAGCGGACGCGGATCTCTCTGCCGACGGCGCGAGAGGTGACTTCGCGCAGAACATCTGTCACGACCTGCTGATCGAGCATGGATTTCTGCACCTCGGTCGTGCAGTAGACGGTGAGAAGATCGTCCTTCACCGTGCCCTGCGCCATGCCGATGAAGGCGCGCTTGTCGGGCGTAAGGCGGTTTTTGTAGCTCTCCAGCAGCTCGAAGAAGAGCTCGCTGTCGCCGTCGCTGTCCGCCGGAGCACCCTGCCCGGCCGCTGCGCTTGCAGGCGCTTTCTGTGCGGGCGCTGCGTCGTCTTTCGGCACTTTACGCACTGTCGCGGCAGTCTCCACCGGCTCGCCGTAGGGCGGGGGCGCGTCGTAATCGTCCGGCAGCGGCGGCTCGTCCCACGGAAGCGGCGCTTCCTCCTGCTGCACAGGCGGAATTTCAGAAGATGCGCTCTGCGGTGCAACGAACACTCGCTCCGCCGCTTTCTGCGGCATTTGGATCACCTTTGCCGCGGGAGCGGCTGCCGGCGCGCTCGGAGCATTTCTTGCCGCAAACTGTACGCCCGCGGCGATCTGCTCTTCCAGCCGCGCAATGCGCGCGCCGAGCGCAGCAAGATCGCCGGAAAGCGTCTCGTCGCAGAGCTTTAAAATGCACAGCTCCGCGTCCGTGCGGCGGTTGACGCTGAACTGGAGCTGCGCCGCCGTTTCCTGCAAGATCGTGCAGAGCTGAATGAAGCGCGCGCTCGTTCCCTGCGCGCGCAGAGAGTCAAGCGTGGAGGCGTCGTAAGCGCCGCTGAGCAGGCTCTCGCCGCCCTCGCCCGCCGTTGCGCTGATGAGCAGCTCGCGCGAGAGGGCGGAAAGCTCGCCGAGCACTGCGCCGACGTCCTTGCCGCCGTCGTAGAGCCTGCCGAGCAGCGCGAGCGCGCCGCGCGCGTCGCGCGTCAAGATGAGGGACATGAGCTGTGCGGTCTGCACGTTTCCGGCAAGACCCAGCGCATCAAGCACCGCGGGCGCGTCGATCGCGCCGCCGACGGCGGCGCACTGGTCCAAAAGCGACAGCGCATCGCGCAGCGCCCCGTCGGAAAGGCGGGCTAAAAGCGCCGCGCCGTCGTCTTTGAGGTCGATATTCTCCTGCTGCGCGATGTAGTTGAGCCTTCCCACGATGTCCTTCGGCTGGATGCGGCGGAAGGAGAAGCGCTGGCAGCGCGAGAGAATGGTCGCAGGCACCTTGTGCAGCTCCGTCGTCGCCAGAATGAACATCAGATGCTCGGGCGGCTCCTCCAAAATTTTGAGCAGCGCGTTGAACGCGGGCGTTGAGAGCATGTGTACTTCGTCGACGATGTACACGCGCTTTTTCACCTGCGCGGGGGAGTAGATCGCCTCGTCGCGCAGCGCGCGCACGCTGTCTACGCCGTTGTTCGACGCCGCGTCCAGCTCTACCACGTCCAAAAATCGCCCGCTCTCGATGCCGAGGCAGCTCGGGCAGCGGTTGCAGGGGTTGCCGTTTTCCGGGTGCTCGCAGTTGACCGCGCGCGCGAGGATCTTCGCGCAGGTCGTCTTGCCTGTGCCGCGTGTGCCGGTGAAGAGGTAGGCGTGCGACAGCCGCCCCTCCGCTACCTGGCGCTGCAAGGTCTCGGTGATATGCTCCTGGCCGACCACGTCGGCAAAGGTTTTGGGACGCCACTTGCGGTAAAGCGCCTGATACATCCGCAGCCCTCCCTTTTCGATAAAAATACTCCTCCGTATACAGCTGCGGAACCGGCGTCCTTGCGGCACATGGATGGTCCCGCTTAATGCTGCTCGGTTCCCCGCCTGACATGGTTCGCAGGTACCCATTGCGCAAGACCGATTCCGCAGCTGTATGCGGAGGAGTTGTTGAACAAATGGTATTCTACTATATTTCAGAAAAAATATCAACAGAAAAATGAAAAAGGGGGTTCACAAATTGAAAAAAGTGTGTTATGATAATCCGCGCTGAGATATTTCAGTATCTTTTTGGGCCTGTAGCTCAGTTGGGAGAGCGTACGGTTCGCATCCGTAAGGTCGTGGGTTCGAATCCCTTCAGGTCCACCAAAAAAATAAGAGACACGCTTTCGCGTGTCTCTTATTTTTTTGGTTCACTCATTTCATTCGTTCACCCCAAGGGTAATTAAAATGCTCGGTGGAAGTGAATTCCACCTCCGCCAAGATTTTGCGTCGCAAAATGCTTGTACGGCGCAAAAGCGCCGCCCCCTGCCCTCACATGAAGTTTGCGAACACCGACGCGCCGGCGACCGTAAGAAGTCCCGCCACAACGATCGACAGGCCGCTCATTGCGCCCTCGACCTCGCCAAGCTCGATGGCTTTGGCCGTACCCAGCGCGTGCGCGGCCGAGCCGATGCCGACGCCCTTCGCAATGGGGTCGGTGATATGAAAGAGCCTGCACACCGCCACGGCGGTCACATTGCCGAAAATGCCCGTGATGATGATCATGGCGACCGTCAAGGTCACATAGCCGCCGAGCTCTTCCGAAACGCCCATGCCGATGGCCGTGGTGATGGACTTGGGGAGCAGCGTCACATATTCCTCGTGCGAAAGGTGAAAGAGCCTGCTCATCACAAGCACGCTGCACAGCGTGGTGACAACACCCGCAAAAATACCGGCAAAGATGGCCTTGTAGTTCTGCTGGAGGAGGGCGAGCTTTTCGTAGAGCGGCACGGCAAGGCAAACGGTCGCGGGTGTCAAAAGATAGCTGAGGTACTTTGCGCCCTCGTAATATACGTCATAGTCGATGCGCGCGGTCACAAGCAGCGCGATGGTCACGGCGACGGAGATAAGAAGCGGGTTGCAGAGCGCAAGCCTGCACTTTTTTTGCAGCAGCACGCCGAGGCCGTAGGAAACAAGGCTCACCGAAACGCCGAAAAAGACGGACTGTTCAAAAAATGTCATTTCCTGCCCTCTCCTTTTTCGTTTCTTTTCAGCACGCCCTGCGTCACAAGGCCGGACACTGCCATCACGGCAACCGTCGTCACCACGGCGATGACGAGATAGGCAAGGAGATTCTCTTTGATGACGCTCCACGAGGCCATCAGCCCCACGGCGGCGGGAATGAACATCAGGGGCATGATCTCGATGAGAAAGCAGGCCGTGTCGCGCACGGCGTCAAGCTTGATGATCCCCGTCAGCAGGCAGACAAGCATCAGCACAAGGCCGTAAATGCTCGCCGGCACAGGCAGCGGCAAAAGATAATTGAGCAGCTCTCCTGCAAAGGAAACCAGCAGGATCATGGCAAATTGTTTGACGTATTTCATCGTATTTCCCTTCTTTGCATGATACCGTCTCATTGTACGGCGGCAAAAAAGGGCTGTCAATCGACAAAGGGGCGGAATCTCCGCCCCTTTGCCCTTATAAAAGTGGAATATTTTCAAAAAGAATGTCGAGCAGCTTGTCGCCGTGCGGGACATCGGGGCCGTTCATGCCGTTTTCTTCGGTGTAGGTCACACCGCGCTTCGTATCCACGCGGCTGTCATACAGAATAAACGGGACCGGCGAGCCCTCGTGCTGCTTCGTGCGCACGAATGTTCTGTGGTCGCTGATGATGAGAAGGCGATATTCCATCTTCGCCTCGTCCATCTTCCCGAGCAGCGGCGTGATGAGGCGGCTGTCGAGCCATTCGATGGCCTGGATCTTATTCTTGAGATCGCCCGCGTGCGCGCACTCGTCCGGCGCTTCCAGATGCACGAGCACGAAATCGTGGGAGTTGACCATCTCCCACGCGGCTTCGACCTTGCCCTCGATGTTGGTGTCGATCTCACCGTTCGCGCCCTCAACATCGACCATGTCAAGGCCGCACATCGCGCCGAGCCCCTTGACCACGGGCACCGCCGCAACGACCGCGCCGCTCTTGCCGTAGCGCTCCTGAAGGCTCGGCAGCTTTGCCGCCTTGCCCTCCGCCCAGAGCCAGATGCCGTTGGCGGGGAGCTTGCCCTCTTTTCTGCGGCGCTCGTTGATAGGTGCGTGCTCGAGCGCCTTGTTGGCAAGGCGCATCAGCGTGAGATACGGCTCGGCCTTTGCCTCGTTGCCGCGGGGGAACACCTGCTTGCATGGGCCCTTGACGCCCTCCCAGTTGGTCTCAAAGTACAGGCCCTCAAAGTCGCCGTGATGGTGGATCAGGATCTGGCGGAACGTCGGCGTTTCGCGCAGCTCCATGTCATACTTTTTGAGCGCGGCGGCAAAGTCGGGGTCCGCCTTGAGCGTGCGCACGACCTCGAGCGCGTCCTCGCCCTCGATGCAGCCGGCGTTGAAGGACACAAAGCCCTTTTCGTCCAGCGGCCCGTCGCCGTCCTCCATCGTCAGCAGGTTGCAGCGGAACACCGCGTCAGTCGGCTCGACCGCAAAGCCGAGGGCGGCAGCCTCCATCGGGCCGCGGCCGTGGAAATGCTTGCTCGGGTCACAGCCGAGAATCGACAGATGCGCAATGTCGCTGCCGACGGAGAAGCCCGGCGGGCAGTTCTGCGCGTGACCGACGACGCCCTGCCGCGCCAGACGGTTGATGGTAGGAATATCGGCAACCTCCAGCGGAGACTTGCCGCCCAGCTGCGGCATGCGCTCATCAGCCATGCCGTCGCCTACAATGATCAGATACTTCATAATGTGCTTTGATCCTCGCTTTCTATGGATTGGTATTGTCAAAAAACGGCGCCCGCTCCGCCGCACAGCGGACAAAGCGGCCTTTCGTCTTTATTCGCTCGCTTTTTTCAGATCGAGAGTTTTCTCATACGCGGCGATCACCGCGTCGAACACGACGCCTCGCATGCCGCCCTCCTCCAGGGTGCGCACCCCCTGAATGGTCGAGCCGCCGGGAGAACAGACACGGTCTTTGAGACTGCCGGGGTGCTCGTTCGTTTCAAGCACCATCTTCGCCGTGCCGAGCATCATCTGCGCGGCATACTGCACCGCCGCTGCGCGCGGCAGTCCGCACGCCACGCCGCCGTCGGCCATCGCCTCGAGAAACATGGCGGCAAAGGCCGGGCCGCAGCCCGCCACCGCAGAGCCTGCGTCCTGCAATTTCTCTTCGAGCGGGAAGAGCCTGCCCGCGGGCTGCATATAGCGGAGGAATGCCTCGAGCTGTGCCTTTTCGCAGTTTTCGCTGCATGCGTAGAAGATCACGCCCTCGCCCACGGCGGCGGGCATGTTCGGCATGATGCGGATCACTGGATAGTCCCCGCCGGCAAGCTCCTGAATGCGCGCAATGGTCACCCCTGCCGCCATGCTCACGAGCACGGGGGCGCTGCCGCGCTCTTTGAGCGCGGGGGCGATGCCCGTAAGCATGTCCGCCATCATTTGCGGCTTCACGCCGAGAAAAATGTGGTCTGCCTCTTCTGCGATCATCTTGTTGCCGCTCACCGCCGCACCGATGCGCGCGGCAAGCGCCTCCGCCTTTGCTCTGGTGCGGTTGGCAAGCAGCACCTGCGCCTCGCCGCTTTTCGCGGCGGCGCTCGCCAGTGCGCCGCCCATATTGCCTGTGCCGATAAAACCGATCTTCATGTTGCATTCCCTCTTTTTGCTTCCACCGGCGGTCAAATGACTTTCACCGGTGTAATTTTTCCCCTATTGTAATACACTCTTGCCCAACAGTCGAGAAAAATTTTTGCAGATTCGTCATTTTTTTGCAGTGTGTGCCTTTTCTCCCTTTGTTTCCGGCGGGCGGCAGCAAAATTCAAGTCAAAAATCGCCGAAACGCGCGTGCCAAAAAGCGCTTACGGGCTGCAAATTGATAAAAAAGGAGAGGCCGGTAAAAAACCGGTCTCTCTTTTGCCGTTAGTTATAAGAGCATCGTGACTCCGTTTTCCTCGATCCCGATCTCAACGACCGGCGCGCCGGGGTCATATTCGCCGTCGAGCGTCCAGGGAATGTCCTCGGCCGTTTCCGCCGTGACATGCCTGACATGGCGGAAGATCAGCCCCTCGGAGTCGTAATAATCCTTGTTGACAAGCGCAAGAATGAGCGCCTGCATCGTAGCGGGCGTCCGCGGCACGGGCACGAGCAGCATCTCGAACTTACCGTCGTCAAACGACACCTCGTCGGGCGAGAGCTTCATCAGTCCCGCGATCGACGTTGAATTGCTGATCGCGCCGAACAGGTATTCCCCGTCGAAGACCTCGCCGTCCGCCGTGATCTTCATGCGGTACGGGCAGAGCGTGTCGAGATTCTTCACGCCCTCGAGCAGATACGCAAAGTGCCCGAACATATTTTTGATGTCCTGCGGCACGGTGTAGGTCGTCTTTGTAAACGCGCCGAACGAGGCAACATAGATGAAGTTCCGCTCGCCGAACTTTCCCACGTCCAGCGATCGCGGCTGCATGCGCATGGCGGAGGTGGCCGCCTCGGCGGGGCTTGCGGAAATATTCAGGCTTGCGGCAAAGTCGTTCGTGCTGCCGCCGGGCAGATAGCTCAGCATCGGGCGATACTGCGGCGGAATGCGCATCACACCGTTCACCGTTTCGTTCAGCGTACCGTCGCCGCCGTGGCAGACAACAAGGTCGTATGCCGCGCCCAGCGACTCGGCAAGCTCCGTTGCCTCGCCGGGGTACGTGGTCTTATGCACGGAGATGAGATAGCCCGCCGCGGAATAGATGGCAGCCGCTTCAAACAGCGGCGCAACGGATTTGGTCTTTCCCGCGCGGGGATTGACGATAAAGAGCAGCTTTTTGTCGTCCATGGGTGCCTCCTCGTTTGCTCTTCACAGCATCAGACCGGCAAAGCACCCTGCGCCCTGTCGGTCAAAATCACCCTCTGCCAAAAAAGTCAAGTTCTGTTCATCTTCATTAACAGAGAGTAAAGATTATCATAACACACGAAATGAGCGGTTGCAATTCCCGGCAAAAAATAGTAAGCTGTTTTTGGTATCTTTTTAGCAGTCACTTAACGCCTTTTGCCCAAAAAAAGGGGGAGCCCATGAAGCAGAACAAAACCTATCTTCACCTCGGCGTAACGCTGATCGTCTCGGCCTGCGCGGTGCTGATGTTTTACGACACGTTTTTCCAGTCCCGCGTGCTGCTGGACTTTTTCGACAAGCTGATGCAAGTGCTCTCGCCGGTCATTTACGGTCTGGCGTTCGCCTATCTGCTTGCGCCCATCGTGGACTTCTTCGACCGGCTCATCGAAAAGGCCGCGCCGAAGGCAAAATCCTCTGTCATTCGCGGTCTGAGTATTCTCATCACGTGGCTTTGCGTCATCGCAATGATCTACCTGATGTTCAGTATCCTCATTCCCGAGCTGGTCGACAGCGTAAAGACCCTTGCCGCCAACTTTGAGACCTACTATAAAACCGTATACAACTGGGTCACGGCGCTGATGGAAAACGAGGATCTCTTCTCCGACGAGGTGCTTTCCGACCAGGTACTCTCCGCGCTCAACGGCTACTATGACAAGCTTGTCAAGTGGATCACGGATACCGTCATTCCGCAGGCGCAGGTCGCCATCGTCGCCGTGACGGGCGGCATCTGGAGCGTCATCATCTTCCTCAAGAATTTGCTCATCGGCATGATGATCTCGGTGTATCTGCTCGCGCGCAAGGAAAGCTTTGCCAAGCAGTCGAAAAAGCTGCTGTACGCTCTCCTTCCCGAAGTGCCCTACCGCCGCACGCTGCGCGCCGTGGCGGAGGCCGACCGCATTTTCAGCGGCTTTGTGCGCGGAAAGCTGCTCGATTCGCTCATCATCGGCATCATCTGCTTCTTCTGCTGCTCGCTGCTCAAGTTCCCCTATACGCCCATCATTTCGGTCTTTGTGGGCGTGACGAACATTATCCCCATCTTCGGCCCCTTCCTCGGCGCCGTTCCGAGCGCCTTCCTCATCCTGCTCGTCAGCCCGCGCCAGTGCCTGTACTTTATTCTCTTCATCATTGCGCTCCAGCAGTTTGACGGCAACATCTTGGGCCCCAAGATCCTCGGCAAATCCACCGGCATTTCGAGCTTCTGGGTCATCGTGGCCATCGTGGTCGGCGGCGGCTTCGGCGGCGTGCTCGGCATGTTCCTGGGCGTGCCCATCTTTGCCTGCATCAATTCGCTCGTGCATTGGTTCACCGACCGCAGCCTCACGAAAAAGGGCGTGACGGACGATGCGCTCTTCGATCCCGCGCCGATCCCGCCCGCTGACGAAAAAAAGGACTGATTCCCGCATGAAAGCATTTTACCGCGAAAATAAGGGACTGCACCGCTGGCTTTTTGCCTGCGGCGCAGTCCTTGTACTTTTTTCCCTCCTGCGCGAAAGCCGCGCGGCGATGAACGCGCTGGTCTACGGCGTCACGCTGCCCCTTGAGCAGCTCTTCGGCCGTGCGTGCGCGGCGCTGCCGTTTTCGGTCGCGGAGCTTTTGTATGTGCTCGCGGCGGTCACGGCGGTCGTACTGCTTGTGCTGATGGTGCGCTATCTGGTCAGATCGCGCCAAAGAGGGCGCGCCGCGTACCGCTGCGCGCTCTTCGTGCTCGATTTGTTTCTCACGGTCTGCGCCGCGTTCTCGCTTCTCTGGGGCGCGAACTATTACGCGGACGACTTCTGCAACAGAAGCGGCCTTTCGCCCGAGCCTGTCGCGTATGAAGACTTAGTGCGCGTCACGCAGTATTTCGCGGACAATCTCGCCGAGGCGTCGACGCACATCGCGCGCGACGAAAACGGTCTCTTCACCGCCGACCGGCAGGAGATTCTTAACTACGCCGACACGGTGTACGACTACCTGTACGACGAATTTCCGTTCCTCGACATGCCCGACCAAAAGCCCAAGGGCATTTTCTTTTCGAAGATCATGAGCGCGATGAACTTCACGGGCTTCTACTTCCCGTTCACGGGCGAGTCAAACGTCAACATGGATTCCCCCGCGATGCTGCTCGCCTCGACCTGCGCGCACGAGCTGGCGCATCAGCGCGGCATCGCCTCCGAGCAGCAGTGCAACTTTCTCGCCGTTCTCGCCTGCACGCGCTGCGGCGACGCAAATTATCATTACGCCGGCTGGCTGCTCGGCTACATTCACCTCTCCAACGCCCTCTACCGCGCCGACCGCGAGGCGTGGCAGGAGGTGCGCGACAGCCTTCCCGCCGAGGTCCTTGCCGATCTCCGCTGCAACAGCGCCTACTGGTCGCACTACCGCGGGCTGACCGCGCGCTTCACCCAGTCGCTCAACGACAAAATGATCCGATCCTACGGCGACACCCTCGGCACGCAGAGCTACGGCGCGGTCGTCGACCTGCTCGTTGGCTACTACGCCTGAGCGGCGGAAAGCCGCGCGCTTTTTCGGCGCTTTGCGCTTGTTCTTTCTTCCCCTTTGTGCTACAATGCAAGCAACAATCTTGATCGCAGGAGGCCTTTTTTATGCTGTCTATTGATATCTCCCATGCCGCTTCGTTTCTTCCCCTTCCCTATCAAGCGGCGCTGCGCCCGCGTCTGGAGCGCGCGGCGAACTGGTTGCAGCAGGGCGGCGGAAAGGGCTCTGACTTCATCGGTTGGGTCAAGCTGCCGCGCGACTACGACCGCGAAGAGTATGACCGCATTCTTGCCGCGGCCAAGACCATTCAGGCTGATTCCAAGGCGCTCGTCGTCATCGGCATCGGCGGCAGCTATCTCGGCGCGCGCGGCGTGATCGAGTGCCTTTGCTCGCCGAACTACAACCTGAAGAAGAAGTCCACGCCGAACATCTACTTTATCGGCAACGGCCTCTCCTCCGACGCGCTTGCCGAGGTGATGGCGCTCATCGGCGACGATGATTTTTCCGTCAACGTCATCTCCAAGTCCGGCACGACGACCGAGCCTGCCGTCGCCTTCCGCTTCTTCCGCGAAAAGCTCGAGCAGAAATACGGCAAGGAAGGCGCGGCGAAGCGCATCTACGCCACGACCGACGCGCACAAAGGCGCGCTCAAGTCCCTCGCCGATCAGGAGGGATACGAGGAATTCGTCGTGCCCGACAACATCGGCGGGCGCTACAGCGTGCTCACCGCCGTGGGCCTTCTCCCCATCGCCGTCGCGGGTGTCGATTTAGATGAACTCATGGGCGGCGCGCAGGAGATGATGTCGCTCTGCTCGAAAAACGATTACAGCAATCCCGCGTGGCAGTACGCCGCCATGCGCCACGAGCTCTACCGTCAGGGCAAGAAGGTGGAGCTTCTCGCGTGCTTTGAGCCCGCGTTCCGCTTCATGGCCGAGTGGTGGAAGCAGCTCTACGGCGAGAGCGAGGGCAAGGAGGAAAAGGGTCTCTTCCCCGCGAGCGTCGACTTCACCGCCGACCTGCACTCGATGGGCCAGTACATCCAGCAGGGCGAGCGCATGCTGATGGAGACCGTTGTGCGCTTTGCGCCCGCGGAGCAGCAGATGGTCGTCCCCTTTGACGAAGCGAATGGCGACGGGCTCAACTTCCTTGCGGGCAAGACGATGGACTTCATCAACCGTCAGGCTATGGACGGAACGCTGCTCGCCCATGTCGAGGGCGGCGTGCCGAACATCATTTTGAATCTCGATGAGAACAACGCCCGCACGATGGGTCAGCTCATCTACTTCTTTGAATATGCCTGCGGGCTGAGCGGATACCTCCTCGGCGTGAATCCCTTCGACCAGCCGGGCGTGGAGGCGTATAAAAAGAACATGTTCGCGCTGCTCGGCAAGCCCGGATACGAGGAAATGGGCGAGGAGCTGCGTAAGCGCCTGCGCTGAATTTTTTGAATAAACCTGAAACTTTCCATTCAGCATTGCAAATTTGTTTCATTTATGCTATGCTGATGCCATCAGAAAGACCATCCCCCGCAAAAGAGGCGGGGATCTATTGAAAGGAGTGATTTCTATGGTCAGACTCATCATGGGTGAAAAGGGCACCGGTAAGACCAAGAAGCTGATCGAAATGATCAATACCACTGCGCAGGAGGATAACGGCAGCGTCGTCTGCGTCGAGGCAAAGTCTACCATGACCTTTGACCTGCACTATCACGTTCGTCTGATCTCTGCCTACGAGTATGACCTGTCCAACTACGAGGCCCTGCGCGGCTTCCTGTTCGGCCTGTACGCGGGCAATTATGATATTTCCCACATCTTCATCGACAACCTGTTCAAGATCACCGGCGGCGAGTGCAACCAGGCGGCCGACGATTTCCTGAACGAGCTCGAGCGCTTCAGCAACGCCACCGGCGTCAAGTTCACCATCTCCGTCTCCGGCGACCCCGCCCTTGCCACCGACGGCATGCAGAAGTATCTGTAAATTTTACTTATGCCAATAAAAGGGGGAGTTCTCTTTCGCAAAAGAGAACTCCCTTTTTATCCCCTCACGAGAGGGTAGGGATAGCAGCGCCGATGGCGCTGCACGGGGCAAAGGGGGCGTTCTCTCGCGTGAGAGAACGCCCCCTTTGAATCCCCCAAGAGAACGGCAGGGGCGTTTCGATTTCGCCCCTGCACCCCTAACGACCAAAAGGGAGGGGCCTCGCCCCTCCTTTTTGGATTATCCTCCCCGCATTTCTGACGTGCATCTTTGCTGCTATTTTAATTTTCCGCTGAATTGCCACTACTGATTGGTTCATCGGGAATGATGTCGTATGCGATAACCTGCTCTTCTGCGTCTAACAAGGCTTTTTGCATAACTTCCCTGGCAAGAATACCTTTCCCCGCATCATAAAGGTCAATAGCCTCGCTCATACTGCGCACCATGCCGTGATAAAGGTTTCGATATGTTGTCATTTTATTTTCTCCTTTTATGCGTCATTGTTGCGTCACTTTTTCTTTTCAGTATAATTTGACGCTAAACTTTTGTCAATACTTCGTCACGGAGGTTGGCAAATGGATTCAAAAAGTCGTTACACCTTGCGCACCGATCCGGTATTGCTGGAGAAGCTTGGATATATCGCCGAATACGAGGGTCGCACCAAAAACCGTGAGCTGGAGCAGATAATCAAGCGCCGCATCGCAGCTTTCGAACAGGAGCATGGCGAAATTCCCATAGAAGAAAACGACCGCTAACGTGGTCGCTTTTTCAGAAGCCAAGCACCGCGGTCTGCCGCTTTCGTCCTCTGCTGATAGATAGAGTTCTTCTGCCCTTTGCTGGGCGGAAATGAGGGTTTCTTTGGCAGAACCATAGTTCTGCTTCTCCATTTGCATCAGCGCATCGGTGATGGCGTTGAACAGCAACGTATACATCTTCTGATAATCTGTCATAGCGAAACCTCCGAACACATTTTAGATATATTATATATCCACTACGCCCATAATACCTCAAAACGAGCTTATTGTAAACGCATAATAAATATGTTTTGAGGTTTTTCTATGGCTATCAAGAGTTTATCTATCCGCATTGATGAAGAAATGCTGCATAAGCTTCACGTCGTGGCCGACTATGAAGGCCGCAGCGCAAACAACGAGATTTTAATTCTGATCCGCGACGCGATCGAAGCCTACGAGGAAAAGCACGGCAAAATTGAACTTTGAGTGAGCACCGCGGTCTGCCGCCAGACGACCGTCACACGCGCGCTACGGAGTGCGCGCGGTTGCGAGCGGTAACGAACAGTAGGGATTCATGGCGAAGCCATGTACACCGCACTTACACTGCGCAGCGCGTGCAGCCCTTCAAGCCAAAGGGCGGCAATGTAAGCCTTTCTCTGGGGGTTCCAAAGGGGGTGTTCTCTTTTGCGAAAGAGAACACCCCCTTTGTCTCGTGCAGCGCCACTGGCGCTGCCTTCCCCGCCCCTCGTAAGGGGGAATCAAAAGGGATACCCTCTTCGGAAAGAGAATACCCCCTTTGCCTCGTGCAGCGCCAGCAGGCGCTGCCTTCCCCGCCCCTCGTAAGGGGGAATCAAAAGGGATACCCTCTTCGGAAAGAGAATACCCCCTTTGATTTGTCTCCCCTTTTGGGGCACAAAAAAAGAGCCGTCCAATGGACGGCTCTCATTTTTGCTCGATTAGCCAATGTGGTTGAGCTTCAGGGTCATCGCGCTCTTCTTGTGCGCGGCGTTATTCTTGTGAAGAATACCCTTTGCAGCAGCCTTGTCGACAGACTTCACTGCGACCTTGTAAGCGCTCTCGGCCTCGGTGCGATTGCCTTCAGCGGCAGCCGCCTCGAACTTCTTGAGTGCGGTCTTCAGTGCGGACTTGTCGGCCTTGTTGCGCTCATTACGCACACCAGACACCTGAACGCGCTTCTTGGCAGACTTAATATTCGGCAAACCAAACACCTCCTCCGGTTGGAATTCGCGCCGGCGGACAAAAAATCCACCGTGCAGAATGGTATTTTAGCAAAGAATGCAAGAAATTGCAAGCATTTTTTCGCAATTTTTTGATTTTTTTGTATGACACAAAACTTTGTGGATAAAATAGGGCTTGCAAACAAGATTTAGTAAAAGGAAGGTGACAACATGCTCCAGTATCGCACTGACCTTGCCATGGAGGCGCACGAGCTGCTCTGCGCGCAGAGCGGCGCGGCGATCCCCGGCGCGGAGTGCCGGACGGTCTTTCGCTGCGGGTGCAGCGTGACGAGCGTGCACATTGAAACGGAAGGCGCCGCCCAGCGGCTCGGCAAGCCCTGCGGGCGGTATATCATGCTTGACCTCTCGGCGCTGCAAAAAAACAGCGGAGAGCTGCTTGCGCGCGCCTCGCGCGCCGTCGCGGCGGAACTCAGGCTGCTGCTCGGCGAGCATACGCGCGGTGTGCTCGTCGCGGGGCTTGGCAACGCGGGAATGACGCCGGACGCCATCGGGCCGAAGAGCGCGGAGCATGTGCTCGTCACGCGCCACTTGCGGCAGGAGGACGGTTTTTCCTCGCTCTGCCCGGTCAGCGTGCTCACGCCCGGCGTGCTCGGTCAGACCGGCATCGAGGCGATGGAGACCCTGCGCGGCGCGGTGCGCGCGGTGCAGCCCGACGCGGTCATTGCGATCGACGCGCTCGCCTCCCGTTCCCTTGCGCGCCTCTGCACGAGCGTTCAGCTCTCCGATACAGGCATCGTGCCGGGCAGCGGCGTGGGCAACCACCGCTGCCCGCTCAGCCGCGATACGCTGGGCGTGCCGGTCTATGCGATCGGTGTTCCCACGGTGGTCGACGCGGCGACGCTCACGCTCGATGTGCTCGAAGAAGCCGGAAAATCAGACGTTGACCCCGCCGCACTGCGCGGACACGAGACCGTCATGGTCACCACGCGCGACATCGACGCGCAGATCCGCGAGCTTGCGCGCATCGTCGGCTACGGCATCGACCTTGCCCTCCAGCCGCTCTCCTTTTCCGAGCTTTGCACGCTGCTCGGCTGAAAAGTTTTACTTTTCCACAGGCAATTCATAATTTGTTTACAAGCGATTCAAACTTTAGCCAAGATTGACTGTTATCTTAATACTTGCAAAGGGGAACAATCCCCGATGTGATTTTCTCCCTCCTAAAAATACACACACAACACAGCAAAAAGCCCTCGCCTTGCGGCGAGGGCTTTTTGTTTTTCCTCATTTCTTATTGGGATTGTAGTAATCCGTTTCCTCGGGAAGAACGATGGGCAGGCCGTTCTGATAGACCGGCAGCGTCTGGAACTTAAAGCGCGAAACTTTGTGCTTGCGGTCGATCTGCTCCTTGATGGCAGGGTCGACCACGCCGCGGCGGACGTACTCGTTCACCGCATGATAGGTGAAGCCGAGGTTGTCCTCGTCGGTCTTGCCCGTCAGGCCGTCGGACGGCGGCTTGATGAGGAAGCGCTCGGGAAGGCCCAGCTCCGCGCCCAGCGCGATGACCTCCTCGGTCGTGTACATACCCAGCGGCGAGAAAGCGCCCGCGCTGTCGCCGTAGATCGTGCAGTAGCCCACCCAGTCCTCAGAGAGGTTGGAGGTGTTGATCACAATGCCGCCGTCCACGCTCTGTGCGATGGCGTAGAGCGTCGCCATGCGGATGCGGGAGGGCAGGTTCACCTTCGTCTGGCGGCTCGCCTCGAGGCCGATGCGGTCCATCTCGTCGAGAAGCCCCTTCGTGCCGCCCTGGATATTGAAGGTATAGCTGCGGATACCGAGATGCTCGACAAGGCCGTTTGAATAGTCGATGTCCGGCTGCACACCGTCTGGCATCAGCACGCCGACGACGTTCTCGCGCCCGTAGGCCGCGACGCTCAGCGCCGCGACGACGGAGCTGTCCTTGCCGCCGGAAATGCCGATGACGGCGGTCTTGCCGCCGCAGGCCTTCATCTGTGCGCGCATCCAGTCGAGAAGACCGGCAAGCTGCTGCTTTGCGTCAAATTCACTCATATCGTATGCTCCTTAAAATTACTTCAAAAAGATGGCTTCGCCATCTTTTTGAGAGGGTTCTCACTCCGCTCTGTGCCTCGCCTTCGGCTCGACACTCGCTCCGCGCAAAGAGTTTTTTGCCACGCGCAGGTCGCGGCAAAAAACTTTGCATTTGGTTTGCCGCCCGCGGGCGTCAAAATCTGCGATGCTTCACTTAAACTTATGCCATTCTGCCACTGCCATCTCATCGCAGCGGTTGTTGTATTCGTTCTCCGCGTGTTTTCCCACGCGGCTTCCCCGCGCGGGAGCCCTGTTTTATTTCATGTCTTGCGGCGGCGAAGTGAATCCGCCGCTCGCGCCGCCGGATTTCCGGCGTATGGCCACGCGGCTGTTCACTTGAATTTATGCCATTCCGCCACTGCCATCTCATCGCAGCGGTTGTTGTATTCGTTCTCCGCGTGGCCTTTGACCCAGTGGTAATGCAGCTCGTGCTGCGCGATGAGCTGCAAGAGCTGCTCCCAGAGATCGACGTTCAGCGCGGGCTTTTTGTCGCTCTTCACCCAGCCGCGCTGCTTCCAGCCGTAGACCCAGCGCTTTTCAAGCGCGTCGATCACATAGCGCGAGTCGGAATAAAGCTCGACAACGCACGGCTCTTTGAGGAGCCGCAGCGCCTCGATGACAGCGGTAAGCTCCATGCGGTTGTTGGTCGTGCTTGCCTCGCCGCCGGAGAGCTCTCGCTCGTGCGTGCCGTATTTGAGCACCGCGCCCCAGCCGCCGGGGCCGGGATTGCCCGAGCACGCGCCGTCGGTATAGATAATGACTTGTTTCATGAATTTCCTCAATAAGAACTGATCTCGAGCGAGGAATCGTCCTCGCCCGGCGTGATCTCACGAATTTCGACCGTATACTTCATCGTGGGCGAAACGACGACCTCGACCCGGTCGCCGACCTTTTTCCCCAGCACCGCCTTACCCACGGGCGATTCCTTGCTGATGAGACCCTTGAGCGCGTTCTGGCGCAGCGTGGTCACAAGCTGAATGGCCTGCTCTTTCCCCAGCTTTTCGTTATAGAGCACAACATGGTCGAAAAGGCTTACAGCGCCCTCTCTTTCCTCCACCTCGATGACCTTCGCCGTGGCGATCATGCGCTCCAAGTAGCGGATGCGGCTCTCGTTGCGGTTTTTCTCCTGCTTGGCGACCTTGTACTCGTAATTCTCGCTCAGATCGCCGAACGCGCGCGCCGTCTGCACATCTTCGATGAGCTTGGGGCGCAGCTCCAAACGGCGGTGGTCAAGCTCCGCCTTCATTTTGTCAATGTCGACCTTTGTCAGTTCGTCGTACATATTTTGTTCGCTTCCTTTTCTCTGCTCAGCCTCTGCTCTGCGCGTGCGCCTGCTTGACGCGCGCGACGCGCTGGGCGTATTCCTCGCGGTCTAAAATGCCCGCGTCATATAAGACCTTCAAACTCTCAAGCCGGTCCTCGCAGCTGTCCATGTGGACAGAATGCACCTCGCCGCTGTCGTTCTGCTTTTTGCGCGCAAGCTCCCAGCGCTTTTCGCTGTGCGCGCGCTCGTCGGCGTGGCGCTGCTCGTTTCTCTTCCATTCGTCGGCGCGGTGCTGCTTGTGGAGCGCCTTGATCTCTGTCGGGCTCGGGCGCTTTTTCTCCGTCTGCCCGCGCAGCGCATCCAGATCTTCAACCGTGCGCTTGGCTTTTTTGATCAACTCGTCGGGTGACGCCGAAACGCTGCCGGTTTCCCGATCGTTGACCTTTTTTCCCTCGTTGGCGACAGCCGCCTTAAACCCCCAGACAAGTGCGATGATAATAAGGATCAAAACTTCTCCCATTGTCCGCGCTCCTTTCTCTTATAGCTCGTCAAGAATCTTCCTGCGCTTTTGCTGATACTCCTCTTCCGTAATAAGCCGGCGGTCGTAAAGGGTCTGCAATTCCTCGAGCCGCGCCTCAGCGCCTGACTTGCCGCCCTTTGCGCCGTCTTCCGTCTCGTCGGTGATCTCATAGCCGCCATTGTACTTCACAACGCCCGCAGCCATCAGGAAATAATAGATGCCCATGCCGAAGGCCATCAGGCACCAGATGGCCTTAAAGCCGATCAGCGCGCCCATATCCGGAATGGCAAAAAGGCCGAATATGCCCATCGCACAGCCAACAATGCCGCCAAAGATGCTTGCGGCCTTGCTGGGCTTATAGTGGATATTTCTTCTCATGGTGACCTCCTCACAGCTTCTTTCTTCGTGCGTCATATTCTTCTCTGCTCAGGATTCCCGCCTCGTAGAGAGTCTTGAGGTTCTTTTTCCTCTCTTCCCGGCTGCCGGTCTCCGCACTTGGCGTCACGGAGTTTTCCACAGGCTTTGGCGGAACGGGGATCTCTTCTGCCTCTTTAGACGCAGAATCGTCAGAAATTGTTTCCGCCCGCTCCTTCTTTCTCCACGGCATCGCCGCGCGGACGAAGCAGACCGCCGCACCGAGGCCGAAGAAAATTGCACCGGAGCGTCCGCTCTGTTCCTTCTGCTTCCGATCATTTTCCACCATTTCCTGAACGGTGCGGTTCATCTCTTCATCGCCGAAGTCAAAGTCGCTCATATCGATCACAATGCTGTTCGTATTGTCAGCCTCCGGCGCGATCTGCGGCCAGATCAACGCCAGCGCCGCACCCAGCAAAATCACGCCGAGCACGATCATGCCCGGGCGGGTATAGATAGCGCGCAGCACCTCCATGTTGTTCTCGTGCCTGCGCTGCTGCTGGCGCTCCATTGCGTTGCCCAGCGACTGCAAAATATTTGCCATTGCCATGCCCTCCTCCTTTTGGCTCTATTCTACCGAAGAGAGGTTTGTCTTTCCAGCAAGTTGGGGTTTACATCTGCACTTTATCGCGCCACTTTGATGTTACATTGTGCTTTTTTTGCGCATTGAGGGGAAATTGCCCGCCGTTGTCTTCAAAGGGGGTATTCTCCCGCGTGAGAGAATATCCCCTTTGCTTTTTTGCGATGGGCGCTTACTCCTCGCTCTCTTCGTGCTCGGTGAGCGCCATGGAGATGACGCTGTCGCCCTCTTCCTTAAAGCGCATGACGATCACGCCCTGCGTGGCGCGGCCCGTCGTGCGGATGGCCTCCACCGGCGTGCGGATGAGAATGCCCGCGCGCGTCACGAGCAGCAGATCCTCGCTGCCGTCCACGACCTTGACGCCGACAATGCCGCCGGTCTTCTCGGTGACCATGTAGTTCTTGATGCCAAGGCCGCCGCGGTTCGTGATGCGGTATTCCTCGACCGGTGTCTTCTTGCCGTAGCCCTTTTCGGTGATGGTCAGGACTTCCTTGCCCTCCTGGGCGCGGGCGGCGCCGACGACGTAGTCGCCCTCGCGCAGCTTGATGCCGCGCACGCCGACCGCCGTGCGGCCCATCGCACGGACATCGGTCTCGTCAAAGACGACCGCCATACCGTCGTGCGTGGCGATCAGAATTTTCTGCTCGCCGTCCGTCTCGCGCACGCTCACCAGCTCGTCGCCCTCGTCGAGGTTCAGCGCGCGGATGCCGTTGTTGCGCAGGTTCTTGAGCGTTTCGACCGGCAATCTCTTCACCGTGCCGTTGCGCGTGACCATGGTGAGGAACAGATTTTCGGCGTTCAGGTCGCGGAAGTGGATCATCGCCTGCACGCGCTCGCCGGTCTCCACCTGAATGATGTTGATGATGTTCGTGCCCTTGGCGGCCTTGCCGCTCTCGGGGATCTGATAGCCCTTCTTGCGGTATACCTTGCCGGTATCGGTGAAGAAGAGGATATAGTCGTGGGTCGAGGCGGTGAAAACGTCCACCACGCTGTCCTCTTCGCGCGTGGTGATGCCCTTTTTGCCCATGCCGCCCTTACTCTGCGCGGTGTACTCGCTCGCGCTCGTGCGCTTGATATAGCCGTTGCGCGTGAGCGTGAAGACACACTGCTCCTCCTCGATGAGGTCTTCGATGTCGATCTCGTCCTCGACCTCCTGAATTTCGGTCTTGCGCGCATCGCCGTACTTGTCGCGGATCTCAAGAAGCTCGTCCTTCAAAACGCCCTTGAGCATCGTCTCGTTGGAGAGAAGCTCGACAAAATAGGCGATCTTCTTCTCCAGTTCGTCAAACTCGTTCTGGAGCTTTTCGCGGTCAAGTCCCTGCAAGGCCTTCAGGCGCATATCGAGAATGGCCTGCGCCTGAATATCGGAGAGGGAAAAGCGCTCCATGAGCTTTTCCTTCGCGTCGTCGTAGCTCGTGCGGATGATGTGGATGACCTCGTCGATGTTGTCCTGCGCGATGAGAAGGCCTTGCAGCAGGTGCTCGCGCTCGCGCGCCTTTTTGAGGTCATACTGCGTTCTGCGCGTGATGAGCTCTTCCTGGAAGGCAAGATACTCGTCGATGATGTGGCGCAGGGACAGGATTTTCGGCTGCTTCTGGTTGTCCACAAGCGCCAGCATATTGATGGCAAAGCTCGTCTGCATCTGCGTCTGGGCAAAGAGACGGTTTAAGACCACCTGCGGGTTCGCGTCGTGCTTCACTTCGATGACGATGCGCATGCCCGTGCGGTCGGTCTCGTCGCGGATGTCGGAAATGCCCTCAAGGCGCTTGTCGTTCACCTGATCGGCCATGTTCTTGATGAGCATGCGCTTGTTGACCTGATAGGGAAGCTCGGTGACGATGATGCGCGTGCGGTCGCGGCCGAATTCTTCAAATTCCGTGCGCGCGCGCAGAATGATCTTGCCGCGGCCCGTGGCATACGCCGCGCGGATGCCGCTGCGGCCCATGATGATGCCCTTGGTCGGGAAATCGGGGCCGGTGATGTGCTGCATCAGGTCGTAAAGCGTCGCCTCCGGATTATCGAGCACGCAGACGCAGGCGTTGATGACCTCGGTGAGGTTGTGAGGGGGGATGTTCGTCGCCATGCCGACGGCGATACCGCTTGAGCCGTTCACCAGAAGGTTCGGGAAGCGCGCGGGCAGCACGCGGGGCTCCTTGCGGCTCTCGTCGAAGTTCGGGTCCCAGTCGACGGTTTCCTTGTCGATATCGCGCAGCATTTCGTTGGCGATCTTCGACATTCTGGCCTCGGTGTATCGGTAGGCGGCCGGAGGGTCGCCATCAATGGAACCGAAGTTGCCGTGGCCGTCGACGAGCATATAGCGCATGGAGAAGTCCTGCGCGAGACGCACGAGCGCGTCGTACACCGACGCGTCGCCGTGCGGATGGTAGCGGCCCAGCACGTCGCCGACGCAGGTCGCCGACTTTTTGAAGGGCTTGTCGCTCGTGAGACCGTCTTCATACATGGCGTACAGAATGCGGCGGTGGACGGGCTTCAGGCCGTCGCGCACATCGGGCAGCGCGCGCCCGACGATGACCGACATCGCGTATTCGATGTAGGAGGACTGCATCTCGTGCACGAGCTCGCTCTGCACGATCTTTTGGTTGGGGAATTGAATGTCTTCGGGTTTGTAATCCACGTTTTTGTGTGCCATTTTCTTCGTCCTCCTCTCTTAAAAGTCCAGATTGACCGCGTATTTCGCGTTCTGTTCGATGAATTCCTTGCGCGGCTCGACCTTCTCGCCCATCAGCACCGTGAACGTCTCGTCGGCGAGCACCGCGTCCTCGAGCGTGATGCGCTTGAGCGTGCGCTTTTCGGGGTCCATGGTCGTCTCCCACAGCTCGTGCGGGTTCATTTCACCAAGACCTTTGAAGCGCGAGATGTCGACCTTCGCGTTCGGATTGTCGCCGCGCAGCTCAGCAGAGTATTGATCGCGCTCCTCCGGCGTGAAGGCAAGGCGCGTCGTCTTGCCTCGCGTCAGCTTGAAAAGCGGCGGCACCGCGGCGTAGACATATCCGTTTTCAATGAGCGGGCGCATATAGCGGAAGAAGAACGTCAGCAGCAGCGTTCTGATGTGCGAGCCGTCGACATCGGCATCTGCCATGATGATGACCTTGTGATAGCGCAGCTTATTGACGTCGAAATCCTCGCCCAGTCCCGCGCCGAGCGCGATGATGACGGGCTGGAGCTTGTCGTTGCCGTAAATCTTGTCGGCGCGCACCTTTTCCACGTTGAGCATCTTGCCCCAGAGCGGCAAAATCGCCTGGAAGCGCGAGTCGCGTCCCTGCGTGGCGCTGCCGCCTGCCGAGTCGCCCTCTACGATGTAGAGCTCGGTGAGCTCGGGGTTATTCTCGTTGCAGTCGCGCAGCTTGTCGGGCATCGCCGCGCCGCCGAGGGCGCTCTTGCGGCGGATGGACTCGCGCGCCTTGCGCGCGGCCTCGCGCGCGCGGTTGGCGGTCATCGCCTTATCTAAGATCGTGCGCGCCACGACGGGGTTTTCCTCAAGGAACTGCATCAGCCGGTCAGAGACGATGCTGTCGACCAGTGTGCGGATCTCGCTGTTGCCGAGCTTTGCCTTCGTCTGACCTTCGAACTGCGCGTTCGTGAGCTTGACGGAGATGACGCAGGTCAGGCCCTCGCGGCAGTCCTCGCCGCTGACCTTATCGCCCTCTTTGATGATGCCGTTTTTGATGCCGTAGGCGTTCAGAACGCGCGTGAGCGCTGCTTTGAAGCCGGTCTCGTGCATGCCGCCCTCGGGCGTGTGGACGTTGTTGGCGAACGAGAGGATATTTTCCTGATAGCCGTCGTCATACTGGAGCGCCAATTCCGCGAACGAGTCGCCCTTCATGCCGCTCATGTAGATGACGCTATTGTGCAGGGGTTCTTTTTTCTTGTTGAGCCAGGTGACGAACTCGCGGATACCGCCCTCGTAGCACATCGAGTCGCGGCGCTCGCTCTCGCTCTTTTCCTCGCTCGCCGTGCGCTTATCTTCGATCGTGATGCGAAGGCCGGCGTTCAGGAAAGCCTCCTCGCGCATGCGCGTGTGGAGCGTCTCGTAGGAGTATTCAAGGTCTTCGAACATCTCGGGGTCGGGCTTGAACGTAACGGTCGTGCCCGTGTGGTCGGTCGAGCCGATGATGGTCATCTCCTGCGTGATCTTGCCGCGGGAGAATTTCATCTCGTAGATGTTGCCGTTCTTGTGCACCTGCACCGTCAGCCACTCGGAAAGGGCGTTGACGACGCTCGCGCCCACGCCGTGCAGACCGCCGGAGACCTTATAGCCTCCGCCGCCGAACTTACCGCCCGCGTGCAGCACGGTATAGACGACCTCGAGCGCGGGGCGCCCCGTCTGCGCCTGAATGTCGACCGGAATGCCGCGGCCGTTATCCACAACGGTGATGGTGTTGCCCTCGTTGATCGTCACTTTAATTTCCGTGCAGTAGCCCGCAAGTGCCTCGTCAATGGAGTTATCCACAATTTCGTAAACGAGGTGGTGCAGGCCGCTAGAGGACGTGGAGCCGATGTACATGCCCGGGCGCTTGCGCACCGCCTCAAGCCCCTCGAGAACTTGAATTTCCGAGGCGTTGTAGTCATTGTTTTCATCCACCGCCGTGGATTGCAGGATCTCATTTTCTGCCATTTGGGTTCTCCTTTCGTCATCAGGCAGGAAGAACCGGGTCGGAGCCGTTTCCGGCCCGTTTCTCCCTGCCTCAAACAATGTCTTTTTATGGAACATGCGCGATGTCCGCTGCCGTTACTGCTGATCTTCCATTCTTCTTTGCAGCGTCGCGCTCGAAAGCTCGGATAAATAAACTAACTGCGGGTGATAGGGGTGGTCGCACACGAGGAAGGACTTCGGAATGTCCTCGCAGGCGTCGATGACGAGACTCTCCTCCTCCGCCTGCTGCAGGAATTCCGAGGTGCGCTTCGACTGCGAGGTGATCTCAAGGTCAAAAACGCCGATGATGTGCTTTTCCGGAAGCATCACGTTGTTGCCGATGTGCAGATACATTGCTTTCTCCTTTATACCACCGCGCCGTTTGCAATGCGGAAGACCTTGCCGCTCAAAAGCGTTCCCAGCCGGTCCTCCTCGCAGCAGGTGATGAACACCTGCCCGCCGGAGATACGGTTCAATACGTATTCCTGCCGCTTTGGGTCAAGCTCGGACAAAACATCGTCGAGCAATAAAAGCGGCGTGCGCGATGTGATCTCGCGGTAGATCTCCCGCTCGGCGAGCTTGAAGGCGAGCGCCGCCGTACGCGTCTGTCCCTGCGAGGAAAACTGCCGCGCATTCACGCCGCCGATCGTCACGGCGATGTCGTCCTTGTGCGGCCCCGAAAGGCACATGCGCGAGGCTCGCTCGGCCGTTGCGTGCGAGGATTGATGCGCGCGCAGCTGCTCGTAGATCGTTTCGATCGGCGCGAGGGGGTTAGAGATTGTCGAAACCGTCTGATAGGTGACGCCCAGCTCTTCCCTTCCGCCCGAGCATTCGCGGTGCGCGATGCGCGCATATTCTCCCAGCCGCTCGCAAAAGCGCGCGCGGTAGTAGATGAGCACCGCGCCGCTCTGCGCCATGCGCAGGTCGAATTCCGGCAGGGTATCGAGCAGCGAGGGATATTCCTCGCTGTCGCGCAGGATGCGCGTTTTGTGCTCGTAGGCTCTGTGATAGTCGGAGAGCGCCTGGGCGTAGCGCGCGCGCAGCTGGCAGAGCGCATCATCCATGAATTTTCTTCTCGCCGCCGCGCCGTCGCGGATCAGCAACAGATCCTCGGGGCAGAAGTATACCGCGCCAAGCACGTCGCTCAGCTCGCCGCCCTTTTTCGCCGGCACTTTGTTGATGAGGATCTTTCTCCTCCTGCCCGCGGCAAGGGAGATCTCAAGCAGAAACTCTCGCGAGCGGGCAAAAGCGTCCGCCCTGATCGAGCACTCGCTCTTTCCGAAGGAGATGAGCTCCTTTTCCGCCCTTGCGCGCGGAGACCGTGCGCTCGACAAATAGACGATCGCTTCGAGCAGATTTGTCTTTCCCTGCGCGTTTTCGCCGACAATGACGTTGCAGTCCGGCGCAAACGCAACGTCCAGCGCGTCGTAATTGCGGAAGGACTGAAGCCTCAGCGCGTCAATTCGCATAGGAGACCGTCAGCTCTTCGCCGTCGTAGGCCACCGTGTCGCCGGGGCGGATCTTCTTGCCGCGCATCGTGCACACCTCGCCGTTGACGCAGACTTCGCCCTCCTGAATGACGATCTTCGCCTCGCCGCCGGTGCCGACGAGATTGGCGAGCTTCAAAAGATCCTGCAATTTGATAAATTCGGTTGTAATCGTGATCTCAGTCATAAATGGCCCTCTCAGTACAGCGATTCCAAAATGAAATCGTTGTATTATTTTATACCAGTTGTATTGAAATTTCTGTCTTAATTCGCCTTCAAGCGCACGGGCAGCACCATGTAGAGGAAATTCTCCTCGCCGTCGACAGGGACGATGATGGCCGGCGAAATACCGGTGTTCAGCTCCATCTTCACGGTGTCGGCCGGGGCATAGCGCAGCGCGTCCATCAGATAGCGGTTGTTGAAGCCGATCTCCAGCCCCTGCCCGTCGCCCGCGATGCGGCAGACGTCCTTGGCGTCGCCACTCGCCGTCTTGGCGGACATTGTCACCTTATTGTCCTCAAAAAGGCAGCGCACGGGGCTCTTTAATTTTTCGCTGATGACGACGCTCACGCGCTCAAGGCTCTGGAGCATCGTTTTCGTGTCGAGCACGAGGTTGATTGGATTTCTGCGCGGAATGGCGTTTTTATAGTCGAGGAACTCGCCTTCGAGGCGGCGGCAGATGAGCTCCGTCTCGCCCACTTCAAATAAGATGTGGCGCTGGCCGAGCGTGATGGTCACGCTCTCGTCGATCTCCTCGCAGATGCGCTCGACCTCGTTGAGCGCCGTGCCGGGCGCGACGAAGGAAAATGCGCCGCCCTCGATCTTTTCAAGCGGTTCTTTGCGCAGCGCAAGGCGGAAGCCGTCGACGGAGACGACGGTCAGCCCATCGGCGCAGACCTCGAATAGAGATCCCATGTGCACGGGGCGCGCCTCGTTTGTCGAAACGGCGAAGCTCGTCTGCTGGATCATGGACTTGAGCGTTTTTTCGGCGATCTGCACGGCGTACTTCTCCTCGACCTCAGGAAGCTCGGGAAAATCCGCGGCGGAAAGACCCATGATGTCAAAGTCTGCGTCGCCGCAGGAAAGATGAATGAGGAATTTTTCGTCCGCGGTGAAGGTCACGACATCGTCGGGCAGTCTTCTTAAAATTTCGCCGATCAGCCGGGCGTTGACGACAAGCTCGCCGTCCTCCGCCGCTTCCACGGGAAAGTGTGTGCGGATACCGGTCTGCATATTGTAGCCCGATACCGTCAGCTTTTCTCCGGCGCAGGTCAGGAGCAGACCTTCGAGCGCAGGAATGGAGCTTTTCGCCGCGACGGCGCGGGAGGCGGTGTTCACTGCATTTTGCAGCAGCAGCTTTTCGCAGGAAAATTTCATAGCGGCGTTCCTTTCGTAAAACGGGTGGAATTTTTCTCTTTTGGAAAAGAAAAAGGATAGTTTTTAGAAATAGCAGCAGTAGGGGCGCAAAACTGTGGAAAACCCAATTTTTACAAGAAATCCCAAGGAAAATTTATCCCAAGGGAAATGTTGAAAAGCGGCATCACTTTCCACAGTAAAAAATCAGGAAAAATTTATCCACAGCTTCCCTATGCACAACTCTGTGGATAATGTGGAAAACTTTTTACCGCTTGGAGTTGATGTTGATGGTGATCTCCTTGATCGTCTGGTTGAAAACAGGATCGGATTTCATCTTCTTTTCGATCTGCTCGAGCGAGTGGATGACGGTCGTATGATCGCGCTTGCCGAATTCGCGGCCAATGTCCGGCGTGGAGAGATTTGTCATGCGGCGCACGAGATACATCGCCGCCTGACGGGCGTTGACCACCTCACGGCTGCGGGAGGGGCCTTTGATGACCTCTTCGTCGATGCCGAAATAGCGCGAGGTCTCGGTGATGATCATGGCGGCCGTGGGGGCAAGGTTTGCGTTCTTTTTCATAAAGTCCTCGACCGCGCGGTGCGCAGCGTCGGCGTCCATTTCGCGTCCGATGAGGTCGCGGTAGGCGAGGATCTTGTTCATCGTTCCCTCAAGCTGGCGGACGTTGGAGGTGACGTTCTCGGCGATGTACTTGGCAATGTCGTCGTCGATGACCGTGCCCCACTGGGCGGCCTTGTTCTTTACGATGGCAAGGCGCGTTTCAAAGTCGGGCGGCTGCACGTCAACGAGTAGGCCCCACTCAAAGCGCGTTCTCAGACGGTCGTCAAGCAGATTCATCTCAGAGGGAGGACGGTCGGAGGTCAGAACGATCTGGCGGCCCGCCTCATAGAGCGTGTTGAACGTATGGAAGAATTCGTTCTGCACCTGCTCCTTGCCGGCAACGAACTGCACGTCGTCCACGAGCAGAAGGTCGGCGTCGCGGTACTTGGCGCGGAACTCGCTGCCGCGGCCGGCGCGCACGAGCTCGATGAATTCGTTGATGAAATCGTCGCCCTTGATGTAGATGATCTTGGACGAGGGGCGCGTGGAGCGGATCTGGTGGGCGATGGCGTAGATGAGGTGCGTTTTGCCAAGGCCGGAGTCACCGTAGATGAAGAGGGGGTTATAGTGGTCGCTCGCCCCGTCCGCTACGGCGCGGGCGGCGGCATAGGCCATTTTGTTGGATTCACCCACGACGAAGGTCTCAAAGGTGAATTCGCTGGAATCGAACAGCGAAGCGGATTTTTTCTCTTCTGGGGTGAACAGCGCCGCGCTCTCAGCGCTCGATAAAAGCTTAACGTCGAAATCGGCGGAATAAATGTCCCGCAGGGAATCCTTGATGCGGTCTGCGAACATGGATTCGATGGTGCTGCGCTTGAAATCGTTCGGGCAGTGGAGGTACAGCGTGAGATCCTTGATGGACACGGCTTCCACTTCGTCGAACCAGGTGGAGATGGTCGTTTCCGACAGATCCTGGCTGAGACGGGAGAGAACGATCTTCCAGATGTCTGCAACAGAGTTCACGGAAGCGCTCCTTTCTTTGTTGGAATAAAAGGCTTGTAAGAGCCGAAAATTAACTCCCTATATTATACCAAAAATCGCGCGCAGACGCAACACTTATTCTAAATATAAAATGCTGTTTTTCCATGGAAAAGAGGCGCGGAATCAGGCAAAAGAACACAAGGGATTGATTCTCTTTTCTTCCGCAAACACAAGCACTTGCGGACAATGGAAACATGCACCAATTTTTGTATTTTTGGTTGACAGAATGCGGCAAAACCGATATAATACTCCCCGTATGCCGCGTCAATACGGCATTTCTTTTATCAACTGCGGTTCGCGAAGAAATATTTTTTCTCCGCCCGCCGTCGAGTAAGTGCAGCGGCCGGAAGGTCTCTGCCGGTAAAATTTTTCAGGAGGTAAAACGAAATGGCTACTTCTCGCACCTATCAGCCCAAGAAGATCCAGCGCTCCAAGGAGCACGGCTTCCGCAAGAGAATGTCCACTGCCAACGGCCGCAAGGTTCTTGCCCGTCGTCGTGCACGCGGCCGCGCCCGTCTCACCCACTAAGAGCGGGAGCAACTTGCGTATCGTATGCTACAGATGAAACAATGAGGGACGGCTGATGAGAATGTGTTTCGATCGCCGTCCCTTGCAGGCTATACGGACAAAACCGCAGCAGCAGGGAGATCACGCGTGAAAAGCACCACCACCATCAAGGAAAATTACGAATTCCGCCGGATGTACGCAAAGGGTAAATCCGGTGTTTCGTCCTGCCTTGTGGTCTATTACCGGAAAAATAGGCTGGGGCACAATCGCCTCGGCGTCACGGTCAGCACCAAGCTTGGCCATGCCGTCGTGCGCAACCGTGTCCGCCGCCGCATCCGCGAGATCTTCCGCCTCAGCCAGGGGAAGATGAAGCAGGGCTACGACATCATCGTCGTCGCCCGTACAAGGGCTGCGCATGCGGATTACTGGGAGCTCAAGCGCGCGTTTGAAAAAACGTGCAAAAAGCTCGGCCTCTGGGAGTCTCAGGCATGAAAAAGCTCATGCTTTCTCTCATCCGGTTTTATCGCACGGCGATCTCGCCCTACCGTCCCCCCTGCTGCCGCTTTATCCCCACCTGCTCGCAGTACGCGCTCGAGGCCATCGAGAAGTACGGCGCTTTTAAGGGGGGCTGGCTTGCGTTCAAGCGTATCATGCGATGCCATCCGTTCTATAAGGGCGGAAAGATCTACGACCCGGTCCCGTGACCGAACTTAAAACCACGGAGGAAACCAAAGAATGTCAACGATCGGCTATTACATTTGCGTTCCCTTCGCCTGGATCCTGCGCACCTTCTATGAGCTGACCGGCTCCTACGGCTGGGCGCTGGTGCTCTTCACGCTCGTCGTGAAGCTCATCACCCTGCCCTTCCAGATGAAGTCGAAAAAGAGCATGATGCGCATGAATCTCTTCCAGCCCAAGATGAAAGAGATCCAGACGAAATACGCCAACAATCCCCAGCGCATGAATGAGGAGATGCAGCTCCTCTACACGCAGGAGGGCGTGAACCCCATGAGCGGCTGCCTGTGGAGCTTCCTGCCCTTCCCCATCCTCATCGCACTCTATTCCATCATCCGCCAGCCGCTCAGCCGCTTCATGCTGCTCTCCAAGGACGTCGTGACGGAGATCACCTCCCTTGCCACCACCCTCGGCTACAACGCCGAGAGCGTGCGCGTGGGCTATGAAGAGATCGGCCTTGCCAAGTTCATCTCCGATAATTTTTCGGAGTTTGCCGGCAAGTTCGACGGACTTCTCAACGTAAACTACAACTTCCTCGGCCTTGACCTCACCGTTATGCCAACGGACGTGTGGAAGGACTTCTTCACCGGCGGCTGGCCCATCATCGGCGTTGTGCTGATCCCCTTCATTTCCGCCGGACTGAGCTTTTTGCAGTCCAAGGTGTCCATGGCAGGCAACGTTGTCGCCGAAGGCAACGACGCCACCGCCCGTTCCAGCCGCATGATGATGTGGATGATGCCGCTCATGTCCCTGTGGATCGGCTTTACGCTGCCCGCGGCTCTCGGCGTTTACTGGATCGTCAACTCCCTGCTCTACGCCATTCAGGAAAAGGCTCTGACCAAGTATTATAAGAACCACATGGAAGACGAGATCAGCGAGAAGGAAAAGCAGAAGCGCGAGGATCGTCTGCGCCGCATGGAAGCCGCCCGCGAGCAGCAGCGCAAGTTTGCTGCCGAAGAGGCGGAAAAGAAGACGCTCAAGGAAAAGCGCGCGGAAAAGCAGGCTGCCAAGGCCACCAAGAAGAAAAATTCCACCAATGAAAGCGGCCGTATCGGCGACCGCCCCTATGCCCGCGGCCGTTCCTACGACCCCGAGCACTACGGAGAATAATTGTAAGGAGCTTGTCTGAATGATCAAGTTTATTGACGTAACGGGCAAGACGGAGGACGAGGCGATCCAGAGTGCGCTCGCTCAGCTGGGAATGGACAGAGACGACGTTTCTGTTGAGATCCTTGAGCGTGCAAAGTCCGGCTTCCTCGGCATCGGCAGCGCGCCCGCGCGCGTTCGCGTGAGCTATGACGACGGCAAGGCCGAAGAAGCGGTCAAGCCGGCGGAAAAGCCTGCCGCACCCAAGCCCGAAAAGAAAGTTGAACCCAGCGCTGCACCGAAGGCCGTGCCCATGTACGCGCCCGAAGTTTTGCAGAAGAAAGAACCCCGCGCCGCCAAGGAAGAGCGCAGCGGCCGTCCGGCGCGCGAAGAGCGCCGCGAGCATGCGCCCCGCGCCGAGCGCGCGGAGCGTCCCGCCCCGCAGCCTAAACCCATCGTCGACCTTGGCGAGGAGTGCCGCGACGAAAAGAGCGAGCAGATCCGTTCCTTCCTCAAGGGTCTCCTTGAGCACATGGATTCCGCTGCCGAGATCAAGATCTACGAGAGCGAAAAGGGCCGCTACAAGGTCTATCTCGAGGGCGAAAAGCTCGGCGCGCTGATCGGCCGCCGCGGCGAAACGCTCGACGCCATCCAGCAGCTGACGAATTACAGCATCAACCGCGGCAGCGAGAAAAACCGCGTGCGCGTGCAGGTCGATGCCGAGAATTACCGCGAAAAGCGCGAGCAGAGCCTTGAGCGCCTTGCGGAAAAGGTTGCCGGTAAGGTCACCAAGTACCGCCGCAACGTCACCCTCGAGCCGATGAATGCTTACGAGCGCCATGTGATCCACACTGCGCTCCAGGATACGCCGGGCGTGACCACCTTCTCCATCGGCACCGAGCCGAACAGACGTGTTGTTGTGTCTTACGACCGTACCAAGGCGTAAGTTCTCCACAGGCTGTGGATCGTGAGCTTGCGCAAGGGTACGATAAGAACAGAAAAGGGATCCTCTTTGAAAGAGGATCCCTTTTTATTTTGCGTTTTTGCCGCTCGGTGGGGAAAAGCGGTCATTTCTTTATTGTCTTGAGAAGGCCGAGCAGCTTGCAGCCCGTGTAGGCAAACACGATGACGTCCACGCAGAGGACGATGGCGAAGATGTTTTTCACAACATCGGTCATTTGGGCTTTCTGCGTGCCGACGAGAACCGTGAGCACGATGCAGGCGAGGAGCACGACGCCGCTGACGATCAGCGCGATCTTTGTGCCGCTGCCGGTTTGCTGTTTGTTGATCTTCATACTGTTTCCTCCTTCAGCTCGAGCATCACCGGGCAGTGGTCGCTGCCCATGACCTCGGGCAGAATGTCCGCGTTTTTGATCCTGCTGCGCAGGCGCTCGGAGACGATAAAGTAGTCGATGCGCCAGCCGACGTTCCTTGCCCGCGACTGCGCGCGGTAGCTCCACCACGAGTAGGCGTCGGTCTTGTCGGGGTAGAGCGTGCGGAAGGAATCCAGAAAGCCGGAGGAGAGAAGCTGCGTCATCTTGCCGCGCTCCTCGTCGGAAAAGCCGGGGTTAAAGTGGTTCGTCTTGGGATTTTTGAGGTCGATCTCCTCGTGCGCCACGTTCAGATCGCCGCAGTAGACAACGGGCTTGATGTTGTCAAGCTCGCAAAGGTACTGCCGCAGCGCGTCCTCCCACTCCATGCGGTACGAAAGGCGGCGCAGCTCGTCCTGGGAGTTTGGTGTGTAGCAGCAGACGAGGTAGAAGTCCTCATATTCACAGGTGATGACGCGCCCCTCGTGGCGGTGGATATCCTCGCCGAAGTCATACGTGACGGAGAGCGGCTCGCGCTTGGTAAAGACCGCCGTGCCGGAATAGCCCTTCTTGTCCGCGCTGTTCCAGTAGATGTGGTACTGCGGCAGGTCGAGCTCGATCTGGTGCGGCTGCAATTTTGTCTCCTGCAAGCAGATCACGTCCGCGTCGATGAAATCCACAAAATCCAGAAAGCCCTTGCCGATGCACGCGCGCAGGCCGTTGACGTTCCATGAAATGAGTTTCATTGGGGAAAAGTCCTCCCGTTTCGTTGAGTATCCCCATTGTACTATCTGCCCGCGGCAAAAGCAATATAAAAGACGCAGCGCCGCGGAAAGAAGAACAAGGCGGGGCGCTCCCTTTTTGAAGGGAACGCCCCGCCTTTCCGCTCCTGCCTGAGGCAGGGATCTTTTACTTTGTCAGGATCTTTCTCGTCACCGGGCCGATCACGCCGCCCACGGCGTTGCCGAGCGTCATCACAAGCAGATAAAGGATCGCGCGGCCGCTCCATGCGCCGCCCATCGTGAAGTAATACATGTTGGCCACGCAGTGCTCAAAGCCGCAGAGAATGAACACGCACACGCCGAAGAAGAGCGCGAGGTATTTGCCCAGCTCGTGCGGGTTGGAGCGGTAGCCCTCCACGCCGATGTAGATCATCACGTTGCAAAAGATGGCAAGAATGAACGCGCCGAACAGCGGCTCGGAGAGCTTGAGCGCGCAGATGGCCTGTGCGCGGGCGTCGAGCGAGGCAAGGCGCGTGAACTGCTCGAGCGCGGCAATGATCGCCGTGCCGACCAGGTTGCCAAGCCAGATGACTGGCAGCGTTTTTGCATAGGCCGCGTCATTGTCGAAAAGATAGCAGACCTTGCCCGTAAACAGGTGCAGTCCGCGCGTGCAGACGACAAAAAGGCCGATGGTGAAGAAAAGAGAGCCGATGACCGTATTTTCCACCGACAGAAATACCGTTCCGCCAAAGCTAATGACCATACCGGCCAGAATCGCGGAGAGAAAGATCTTTTTCATGAAGTACGTTCCTCCAAACCGAGTGATGGCTTCTATTCTACCGTAAAGCGGCGGGCGTTGTAAACGGTTCTTTTCCGCAGGAGGGGAAAGTCCGCAGAAAATGCGGCTTTTTTTCGCTTTGACTTAACAGAAGGAACCACCGCGGCGCGTTCCGCTTCGCGGGAAGAAAGGGCAAAAAACACTTGTACGATTTTTCTCTCCGTGATAAAATAACCTATTAAGACAAAAATAGGAGAAGCAGGCCGCGTTTTGCGGCAAAAATGCCACGGAAGGGGGAACCGCCATGCCGGTTCACGAAGGACATCGCTCACGCAAAAAAGAGCAGTTTCGCGCCCACGGACTCGATGCGTTCGCCGACCATGAGGTGCTCGAGCTTCTCCTTTACTACGCCGTGCCGCGGCAGGACACCAATCCCATCGCGCACCGCCTGATGCAAAAATTCGGCTCGCTCGACGCGGTGTTTGCCGCCGACCGTGCAGCGCTTGAGGAGGTCGAGGGCGTGGGCGAGAACGCCTCGACGCTGCTCACGCTCATCTTTCCGCTGATGCGCCGCATCCGCGCCTCCGCCGGCGCGCACGAAACAGTGCTGAGCGATACCGAGCAGGCGGGCGCATACTTTTTGGACCTCTTTTTCGGCGAGCGGGAGGAAAAGCTCTACGAGGCCTGCCTCGATGCGAAGGGCCGTCTCCTTGCCTGCCACTTGGTTGCCGAGGGCGACACGGACAGCGTTCAGCTCAATATGCGCAAAATTGTGGAAAACGCGCTCAAGTGCGGCGCGAGCAGCGTGCTGCTCGCCCACAACCACCCCAGCGGCGTGGCGCTCCCCTCCCCTGCGGACAACGCGACCACGCTGTCGGTCTTCGACGCGCTGCGCACCGTGGGCGTCGAGCTTGCCGACCACATCATCGTCGCGGACGACGACTTTGTCTCCCTGCGGCACAACGGGCTTCTGCCGGAAAGAGAGGGAAACGGATATGGAATTTAAGCTGCACGCGCCCTTCAAGCCCACGGGCGACCAGCCGCAGGCCATCGAAAAGCTCGCGCGCGGCGTGGAGCTGGGGCTTGACGAGCAGGTGCTGCTCGGCGTGACCGGCTCGGGCAAGACCTTCACGATGGCGAGCGTCATCGAAAAAGTCCAGCGCCCCACGCTCGTGCTGGCGCACAACAAGACCCTCGCCGCGCAGCTTTGCGCGGAATTCAAGGAGTTTTTCCCCGAAAACGCGGTGGAATACTTTGTCTCCTACTACGACTACTATCAGCCCGAGGCCTATATCCCCCACACGGATACCTACATTGCAAAGGACGCTTCCACGAACGAAGAGATCGACCGCCTGCGGCTTTCCGCCACCTGCGCGCTGCTCGAGCGGCGCGATGTGATCGTCGTCTCCTCCGTTTCCTGCATCTACGGTCTCGGCGAGCCGGAGGATTTTGAAAAGCTGATGATCTCACTGCGCCCCGGCATGACCATGGAGCGCGACGAGCTTTTGAAGCGCCTCATCGAGATCCGCTACGAGCGCAACGACGTTGCCTTTGAGCGCAACCGCTTCCGCGTGCGCGGCGACACGGTGGAGCTCTACCCCGCCTACTATCGCGACAAGGCCATCCGCGTTGAATTCTTCGGCGACGAGATCGACCGGATCAGCGAATTTACCCCCGTGAACGGTCAGGTAACGCGCACGCTCCAGCACATCGCCATCTATCCTGCGTCGCACTATGTCACAACGAAGGACAAGCTCGAGCGCGCCATTGTCGAGATCGACAAGGAGCTCGACGAGCGCGAGGCACAGTTTTTGGCTGAGGGCAAGGCCGTCGAAGCCCAGCGCATCCGCCAGCGCACGCGCTATGATATCGAGATGCTGCGCGAGCTGGGCTACTGCACGGGCATCGAGAACTATTCCCGCGTCATCAGCGGCCGCCCCGTCGGCTCCCCGCCGCTGACGCTCATCGACTATTTCCCCAAGGATTTCCTCCTCTTTGTGGATGAATCCCACGTCACGCTCCCGCAGGTGCGCGCGATGTACAACGGCGACCGCGCGCGCAAGGAGAGTCTGGTCGAATACGGCTTCCGCCTGCCCTGCGCGTTCGACAACCGCCCGCTCAAATTCGACGAATTCGAGCAGCGCGTCCACCAGCGCATCTACGTTTCCGCGACGCCCGGTGACTATGAAAAGGAGCGCGCGGGCCAGATCGTTGAGCAGGTCATTCGCCCGACGGGGCTTCTCGATCCCAAGGTCGAGGTGCGGCCGGTGGAAAATCAGATCGACGACCTTATCGGCGAGATCAACGCGCGCGCGGCGCGCAACGAGCGTGTGCTCGTCACCACGCTGACAAAGAAAATGGCCGAAGACCTCACGCAGTATCTGACGGGCGCGGGCATCCGCGTGCGCTATATGCACGCGGACGTGGAGACCATCGAGCGCATGGAGCTCATCCGCGGCCTGCGCCTCGGCGAATTCGACGTGCTCGTCGGCATCAACCTGCTGCGCGAAGGTCTCGACATTCCAGAGGTCTCGATGGTCGCGATTTTGGACGCGGATAAAGAGGGCTTCCTTCGCAGCGAGACGAGCCTTATCCAGACCATCGGCCGCGCCGCGCGAAACGCCGACGGCCTTGTCGTGCTCTATGCCGACACCATCACGCCTTCGATGCGCCGCGCCATGGACGAGACGGAGCGAAGAAGAGAGATCCAGGACGCATACAACAAGGAAAACGGCATCGTCCCCCAGACCATCCGCAAGGACGTGCGCGAGATCATCGAAATTTCGAAGAAGGACGAAGCCTCCGCCCGCCGCCGCGGCAAGCGCAAGCTCTCCGAGCGCGAGCGGGACGAGGAGATCAGAAAGCTCGAAAAGCAGATGCAGGAGGCAAGCAAAATGCTCGAATTCGAGTACGCCGCCATCCTGCGCGACCGCATCATCGAGCTGCGAAAGGAAAGCGAGACATAATGGCAAAAAACAAAGAAGAGAAAACCAACGTCATGCGCGTTTTGGAGCAGAAGAAAATCGCCTACAGCGCGCACACCTACCCGCATGAAGAGGGCATGGCGGTCGACGGCGTCACGGTGGCGCAGTCCATGGGCTTTGACCCCGCGGCCGTTTTCAAAACGCTCGTCGCGCGCGGCGCGAAGGGGCAGTTTTACGTTTTCGATGTGCCGGTCGCGGAAAATCTTGACCTCAAGAAGGCGGCGAAGGCCGTGGGCGAGAAGTCCATTGAGATGATCCACCAGAAAGAGCTGCTGCCGCTCACGGGCTATGTCCACGGCGGCTGCTCGCCCGTGGGAATGAAAAAATTGTTCCCCACGGTGATCGACGCCTCGGCGGAAAACCTTGAAACAATGATCGTCTCCGCGGGGAAGATCGGCTATCAGGTCGAGCTTGCGCCGCGCGACCTCGCCGCGCTCGTGCGCGCAAAATTTGCGGATATCATTGTGTGAGGAGGGCGCGCCATGACAGAGGAAGCAAGAGCGATCTTAGAGCAGTTTGAGGTGCGCAAATCGGCGCGGCAGAAGGAAGCTTTTCGGGCATACCTTTGCTCCCTGCTGCGCGAAAACGGCTATACGCCGGAGGTCACGCGGGAGAAGGGGATCGGGAAAAGCCGCAACATCGTCATCGGCGATCCGGAGACGGCAAAGCTGATCTTTTCCGCGCATTACGATACCTGTGCCGTGCTGCCCATCCCGAATTTTATTACGCCGCGCAATCTGCTCTGGTACGGACTGTATCAGCTGGTGCTTGCCGTCATTATGCTGGCGCCGTGCTTCGCCGCGGAGATCGCGCTGCTGATGCTGTGGCCGGACGCACCGTTCGGCGCGGCGATCGGCGTGACCTATCTCATGCTGCTGTTCTGTCTGTGGTGGATATTCGACGGTAAGGCCAACAAGCACACTGCAAACGACAATACGAGCGGCACCGTGACGCTGACGGAGATATTGCTCGCGTTGCCAGAGGAGCTGCGCAGCGACGTCTGCTGCATCTATTTTGACAACGAGGAGAAGGGGCTGCTCGGTTCCAAGGCCCTGGCCAAGCGCTGCACAGCCGCGCAGAAGAATACGCTCGTCATCAATTTTGACTGCGTGTCCGACGGCGATTCGCTCCAGTTCTTCCCGGCAAAGGCGCTCAAGAAGGACGAAGCGGTGCTTGCACTGCTGGAAAAATGCTTTACCGCGGGCGGAGAAAAGACGAGCGAGGTCGTGCGCTCGTTTGGCGTATACCCCAGCGATCAGGCGCGCTTTGCACGCGGCGTTGGCGTGTGCGCGCTGAAAAGGAGCCGGCTTTTCGGCTGGTACATGGATAGAATACATACCGGCCACGACAGGCTGTTCGACGAGCGCAACATTGATCTGCTCTGCGCGGGCGCGGTGCGCTTCGCACAGGAGTACTGCAGCGCCGTGTGTACAGAAAGGTTGACATAAAAAATTCAGAAGAGTACGCTCGTTTTGCAGCTGCAAAATGAGCAACAGGAGTTATCGATTCATGCCAAGTAAGATTTTTGTCAAAGGCGCAAGAGAGAATAACCTCAAGAACATCGACGTGGAAATTCCCCGCGATGCGCTGACCGTCATCACGGGCCTGTCCGGCAGCGGAAAATCGTCCCTCGCGTTCGACACCATCTATGCCGAGGGCCAGCGCCGGTATGTGGAGAGCTTGTCTTCCTACGCGCGCATGTTCCTCGGGCAGAAGGAAAAGCCCGACGTCGACTATATCGAGGGTCTCTCCCCTGCCATCTCCATCGACCAGAAGACCACCTCGCAGAATCCCCGCTCCACCGTCGGCACGGTGACGGAGGTGTACGACTATCTGCGCCTTTTGTGGGCGCGCGTCGGCACGCCGCACTGTCCCAACTGCGGCAAGGAAATTCGCCAGCAGTCCATCGACCAGATCATCGACCAGCTCATGGCGCTGGGCGAGGGCACGCGCGTGCAGATCATGGCGCCGGTCATTCGCGGGAAAAAGGGCGAGCATGTGAAAATTTTCGAGGACGCGCGCCGCTCGGGCTATGTCCGCGTCCGCGCCGACGGGAACATGTACGACCTCAGTGAGGAAATTTCCCTCGAGAAGAACAAAAAACACAACATCGAGGTCGTCATCGACCGCCTCATCCTCCGTCCCGACGTCGTTCACCGCCTGACGGACTCCTGCGAGACCGCGGCGGCGCTCTCGGGCGGCATCATTCTTGCGAATATCCTGCCCGACGACCGCGACATCCTCTTCTCGCAGAACTACGCCTGCGAGGACTGCGGTGTTTCCATCGAGGAGCTGACGCCGCGCATGTTCTCGTTCAACAACCCGTTCGGCGCATGCCCGACCTGCACGGGCCTCGGCACGCAGCTCAAGGTCGACCCCGAGCTTGTTATCCCGAACAAGAGCGTTTCCCTGCTCGACGGCGCGATCTGCGCCTCGGGCTGGAACAACGTGCGCGGCGACGGCATCTCGCGCATGTATTTTGAAGCGCTGTCGAAAAAGTACCACTTCTCCCTCCGCGATCCTGTGGAAAAACTCTCCAAAGAGGTCATGGACGTCATCTTGTATGGCACGAAGGGGGAAAAGCTGGAGCTCCAGTATGACCAGCCGCGCGGCAAGGGCGTTTTGTATCAGGCCTTTGAGGGCGTGATCCCCAACTTAGAGCGCCGCTATAAGGAAACGCAGAGCGACGGCGTGCGCGAAGAACTCGAGGGCTGCATGAGCGAGTGCCCCTGCCCCAGTTGCGGCGGCAAGAGATTGCGCCGCGAATCCCTCGCCGTCACGGTCGGCGGACTTAGTATCAGCGACTACTGCGAAAAATCCGTCGTCGACGCGCTCGACTTTGTGGATAAGCTGACGCTGACCGAGCAGCAAATGCGCATCGGCGAGCGCATTTTGAAGGAGATCAAAAACCGCCTCGGCTTCCTGCGCTCGGTAGGACTCGAATACCTGACGCTCTCGCGCGCGAGCGCGACGCTCTCCGGCGGCGAGTCGCAGCGCATCCGTTTGGCCACACAGATCGGTTCGAGCCTGATGGGCGTCCTCTATATCCTCGACGAGCCGTCCATCGGATTGCACCAGCGCGACAACGACAAGCTGCTCGCCACCTTGAAACGTTTGCGCGACCTCGGCAACACGCTCATTGTCGTCGAGCACGACGAGGACACGATGCGCGCGGCGGACTACCTCATTGACATCGGCCCCGGCGCGGGCGCGCACGGCGGTCAGGTCGTGGCCTGCGGCACGCCGGCAGAGGTCATGGCGAACCCGAATTCCCTGACCGGCCAGTATTTGAGCGGAAAGAAAAAGATCGAAGTGCCGAAAGAGCGCCGAAAAGGCAACGGCAATTTCCTCACCGTGCGCGGCGCGCAGGAAAATAACCTCAAAGATCTCGACGTCTCGATCCCGCTCGGAACCTTCACCTGCGTCACGGGCGTGTCCGGCAGCGGCAAATCGTCGCTCGTCAACGAGATCATCTATAAAAAGCTCGGCGCGGACTTAAACCGCATGAAGGTCCACCCCGGCCGCTGTAAGGCTATCGAGGGCGAAGAGTTCCTCGACAAGGTCATCTGCATCGACCAGAGCCCCATCGGGCGCACGCCGCGCTCCAACCCCGCGACCTATACGAATCTCTTCAACGACATCCGCGACCTCTTCGCCTCGACCCCGGACGCGAAGGCGCGCGGCTACAGCGCGGGCCGCTTCAGCTTCAATGTGCGCGGCGGCCGCTGCGAGGCCTGCTCGGGCGACGGTCAGCTCAAGATCGAGATGCACTTCCTGCCCGATATTTACGTGCCCTGCGAGGTCTGCAAGGGCAAGCGCTACAACCGCGAAACGCTCGAAGTCCACTACAAGGGCAAGAGCATCGCGGACGTGCTGGAAATGACCGTGGAGGAGGCGCTCGAATTCTTCCGCGACCTTCCAAAGCTCGAAGCGAAGCTCCGCACGCTCAGCGAGGTCGGCCTCGGCTATATCCGCCTCGGCCAGTCGTCTACGACGCTCTCCGGCGGCGAGGCGCAGCGCGTTAAACTTGCGACCGAGCTTTCTAAGCGCTCCACAGGGCGCACCATCTATATCCTCGACGAGCCGACCACGGGTCTTCATACGGACGATGTGAAAAAGCTCCTTGAGGTTTTGCAGCGCCTTGTCGACGCGGGCAACACCGTGCTCGTCATCGAGCACAACTTAGACGTCATCAAGTGCGCGGACTTCCTCCTCGACCTCGGCCCCGAGGGGGGCAGCGGCGGCGGTACGCTCGTCATTTCCGGCACGCCCGAGGAGGTCGCCGCGTGCGAGCAGTCCTACACGGGGCAGTATCTGAAAAAAATGCTCTGATCCTTTGCACCCCTTGCCCGTCCGCGCCGTAGAATGGCGCGAGGTGATCGAGAAATGCGGCTTTTGCAGGACGGCGTTGTGGCGGCGCTCGCCGCCATAGGACTGACGACGCTCATCTTCCTTTTTCTCTCGGCTATCGTGCATCCGCGGCGGCGCGATACGCTGCCCGCCACGGCGGTCGTCGAGGCCTGCGGGGACGGGCGGGCGCTGGAATACACGGTGCGCTCGCTTTTGCGCTCGCGCTACGAAGAGGGCGGCTTTTCGCGCGTTGTGATCGTGGACTGCGGCCTTTCGGAAGAGCCGAGAAACGTGGCGGAGCTTTTGTGCCGCAGCGAATACGAGGTCTACCTCTGCAAAAAAGAGGACTTGACCGATTTTTTCACTTGAGGAGGCAGACATGGGAGAAGAAACGACGATCATCGGCACGGTCATGTCCGTCGTTTTCCAGAATGAGGAAAACGGCTATGCCGTGCTGCGCCTTGTGACGGACGACGGCGAGCTTATGACGCTCGTCGGCTGCGTCCCCTGCGCCGCGCCCGGCGAAAACCTGACGGCGACGGGCACGTTTTCCTCCCACCCGCAGTACGGCGAGCAGTTTTCCGCGCTCGAGGTCGAGCGGTATCTGCCCTCGAACGAGACGGAGATCTTAAACTACCTTGCCTCGGGCGTGGTGCGCGGCGTCGGCCCCGCCACGGCGGAAAAGCTCGTCGCGCGCTTTGGCGAAGAGACGCTGCGTGTGCTCGAATCCGAGCCGGAGAAGCTCACCGCCATCAAGGGCATGACGAGCAAGCGCGCGCAGGAAATTTCAAATGCCTTCAACGAGCAGATGGGGCTGCGGCGCGTGATGGAGTTTCTTGCCCATTACGACCTGCCCGCCGCGCTCAGCGTGCCGCTCTACCGGCGCTTCGGCGCAAACGCGATGGCCGCGCTCGAGCGCAACCCCTATCTCCTCTCCGACAGCGCGTTCGGCGTGGACTTTTCCGTCTGCGACGAGATCGCGCTCTCGATGGGCTTCGGCGGCGACGATGCGCTCCGCACCGAGGCAGGACTAACCTTCGAACTTTCCCACAACCGCGAGGCGGGCGGGCACGTTTTTCTCCCGCGCGAAAAGCTCCTTGCCGCGACCGTCCAGCTTTTGGACTGCGATGTCGACGCGGCGGAAAAGAGCCTCGATGATCTCATCGAGCGCAAGCGCATCGTGCAGGAGCCGGTGGCAAACGTCACGGCCTGTTATCTTCGTGCGTCCTGGGAGGACGAAAGCTATGTCGTCACGCGCATTTCGGCGATGCTTGCGGACAAGCCCGACGCACTGCGCGGCGTGGAGCGCGTCATCTCAGAGATCGAGCGCGAGCAGGGCGTGCAGTACGCGCCGCTCCAGCGTCAGGCCGTTGAGCTTGCGGCGAAGGAAGAGCTGCTGCTGCTCACCGGCGGCCCCGGCACGGGCAAGACGACGAGCGTGCGCGCCATCGTCGCGCTCTTTGAGCGCATGGGACTTTCCGTCCTGCTTGCCGCGCCCACGGGCCGCGCCGCCAAGCGCATGGGCGAACTGTGCGACCGCGAGGCGCAGACCATTCACCGTATGCTCGGCATGACATGGAACGACCAGACCGGCGAGGTCACCTTCACCAAGGGGGAAAAGGAACCCCTCGAGGCGGACGCGCTCATCGTGGACGAGACGTCCATGGTCGACCTTGCCCTCATGCGCGCGCTGCTTGCGGCGCTGCGCCCGGGCTGCCGCCTCGTTTTGGTCGGCGACCCTGACCAGCTGCCGAGCGTGGGCGCGGGGAACGTATTTTCCGATTTAATCCGCAGCGGGCGCATCGCGACCGTCGCCCTGCGCGATATTTTCCGTCAGGCCGGGCAGTCGATGATCGTGCGCAACGCGCACCTTGTCAACACCGGCATGCCGCCGCAGCTCAAAAACGCTGCCGCGAACGACTTTTTCTTCCTCCCCCGGCGCGACAGCGTGCGGCTCGTCGAAACGGTGGTGGAGCTGTGCAAAACGCGCCTGCCCGACAAGATGGGCATTCCCGCGGAGGAATTGCAGGTCTTGACGCCCACTCGCCGCGGCGACGCGGGTACAAGGTCGCTGAACTTTGCCTTGCAGGCGGCGCTGAACCCGCCGAAACCCGGCAAACAGGAGCGCCGCTTCGGCGAACTCACCTTCCGCGAGGGCGACCGCGTCATGCAGACGCGCAACGACTATGACGTTGTCTGGCAGAAGGCGGACGGCACCGCCGGTACGGGCATCTTCAACGGCGACGTGGGACACATTGCAAAGATCGACCCGAGCGGCGAGCTGCTGGAGATCGTCTTTGACGACCGCACCGCCGTCTACACCGCCGATATGCTCGCAGAGCTTGACATGGCCTACGCCATGACCGTACATAAAGCGCAGGGCAGCGAATACCGCGGCGTCATCTTCGTCGGCGCGCCATGCGCGCCGTCGCTGATGGTGCGCGGCGTCTTATATACCGCCATCACCCGCGCGCGCGAGCTGCTCGTCATCGTCGGCGACGATTCCGCCGTCAACAAAATGGCGGAGAACGACCGCCGCAGCCGCCGTTACAGCGGGCTAAAATGGAAGATGAAGAAAGGGGGAGAGTAAATGCGACTTTTGGATTCACTGGCCGCCCTGCTCTTCCCGCCGCACTGCGCCTTCTGTGGAAAAGTCGGCGTGCGCGGCGTGTGCTCCGATTGTGAAAAAACGCTTCCCTACTGCAAAACGCCATTTCACGAGCGCGCGGAGATCGGCGCGTGCCTCGCCCCGCTCCGCTATGAGGGCGCGGTGCGCGATGCGCTGCTTGCCTACAAATTCCATGAAAGCCAGAGCCGCTGCACGGGCTTTGGCGACATTCTCGCGCAGAGCGTGGCCGAGCATTTTGGCGGGCAGTTCGACCTTGTGACGTTTGTTCCCGTGTCGAAAAAGCGCAGACGGGAGCGCGGCTACGACCAGTCGTACCTTCTTGCGCGCGAGACCTGCCGCCACTGGGACACCGCGCCCGCAGAGCTTTTGCAAAAGACGAGGGACAACCCCGCGCAGTCCTCGCTCTCCTCGCGCGAGGAGCGGCAGAAGAACGTCTCCGGCGTTTATGCCGCCGTGAACGAGGAGAAGATCAAGGGCGCGCGCATTCTGCTCATCGACGATATTCTCACCACGGGCGCAACGCTGCGCGAAGCCGCGCGCGTTTTACGCGCAGCAGGTGCGGAGAGCGTCATCTGCGCGACCCTGGCTTCCGCGGACGAAGACTGACGTTTCGCGTCTGCGGACGCGAAGGTCTGCGGCGCTGAGCTCCCTTTTTCCTTATTTTTCCCTGATACCGTGCGGAAAATCGTACACAATGCTATTGCAAACTCTATTTCGAGCCGCTATAATGAAACCATTATGGGAAAGTATGAGCTTTGCTCGTTTAGTTTTCAGAAAATAAGAGGTAACAGGCTATGTTTTCTTTCACCAAGGATATCGGCATGGATCTTGGCACCGCGTCGGTGCTGATCTACATTAAGGATAAAGGCATTGTGCTCAACGAACCCTCGGTCGTTGCGCTCGACAAGAATACCGGCAAGCTCCTGAAGGTCGGCGCGGACGCGCAGGCCATGCTCGGCCGCACCCCCGGCAACATCATCGCCATTCGCCCCCTGCGCGAGGGCGTGATCTCCGATTACGAGGTCACTGAGCGCATGATCAAGGAGTTTTTGCACAAGGTCATCGGCTTCCAGCTCTTCAAGCCGCGCATCATCATCTGCGTTCCCTCCGGCATCACCGAGGTCGAGGAGCGCGCGGTCATCGACGCGGGCATTCAGGCCGGCGCGCGCCGCGTCTACCTCATTGAAGAGCCTGTCGCCGCCGCCATCGGCGCGGGCATCGACATCACCCAGCCCGAGGGCCACATGATCATCGACATCGGCGGCGGTACGTCCGACATCGCGGTCATCTCCCTCTCCGGTGTCGTCGAGTCGTCCTCCATCAAGATCGCGGGCGACCAGTTCAACGAGGCCGTCATCAAGTATATGCGCCGCAAGCACAACCTGCTCGTCGGCGAGCGCACGGCCGAGCAGATGAAGATGCAGATCGGCTGCGTTTTCCCGCCCGAGGAGGAAATGACCATGGAGGTCAAGGGCAGAAGCCTCATTACGGGGCTGCCGGAGCTGATCACCGTTTCCTCCGCCGAAATGCTCGAGGCCTTTGAAGAGCCCGTCGAGCGCATCATGGAGGAAGTCCACCTGGTGCTCGAAAAGACCCCGCCCGAGCTGGTCGCCGATATTTCCAACAACGGCATCGTCATGACCGGCGGCGGCAGTCTGGTGCGCGGCTTTGACCAGCTTATCACGGCGCGCACCGGTATCCATGCAACGGTCGCGGAGAACGCCATCCAGTGCGTGGCAGTGGGCACGGGCAAGAGCCTTGAGAGCATTCAGGACATGCAGGACGGCACGATGAACTTGAGCCGCCGCAAGCAGATCAACTAATCGCTATGGGAGGGTATCATGGCTGCATTATCCGGAATCAAACCCGAAAAGGTATTTTACTATTTCGAACAGCTCTGCTCCGTTCCCCACGGCAGCGGAAATACGAAGAGAATCAGCGACCTGTGCGTCGGCTTTGCCAAGGAGCTTGGCCTCAAGTACCGCCAGGAAGCGTGCAACAACCTTATCATCTGGAAGGACGGCTCGAAGGGCTACGAGAACGCCGCGCCCGTCATTTTGCAGGGCCATATCGACATGGTCTGCGCCAAGACCGAGGACTGCACCAAGGACATGGCGTGCGACGGGCTCGATGTCCGCACTGACGGCGAATGGGTCTGGGCGGACAAGACGTCGCTTGGCGGCGACAACGGCATCGCCGTTGCGATGATCCTCGCCATTTTGTCCGATGAAACGCTCGCCCACCCCCCCATCGAGGCGGTCTTTACCGTCGATGAGGAAGTCGGCATGGACGGCGCGTTCGCGCTCGACTGTTCCGACTTAAAGGGCAAAAAGCTTTTGAACCTCGACTCTGAGGAAGAGGGCGTGTTCACCGTGTCCTGCGCGGGCGGCGTGCGCCTCGACTGCACGCTCGAACTCAAGCAGGAGCGCGCGGCGGATATGACCGGCTACCGCGTGACGATCTCGGGCCTCAAGGGCGGCCACTCCGGCATGAACATCAATCAGGGCCGCGGCAACGCCAACTGCCTGATGGCGCGCACGCTCTACAGCGCGATGGAGCGCTGCCCGTCGCTGCGCGTGAGTGATCTCACGGGCGGACAGTTCGACAACGTCATCTGCCTGAGAAACGACGCGCTCGTCGCGCTCTCCGCGTCCGACGCGCCCGCGTTCGAGGCGTTCATCAAGGAATTCGACGCAACGCTCAAAAATGAGTACGCCGTCACCGACGGCGGCATTTCCCTCGTGTGCGAAAAGGCTGACGTTCCGGCTGCGTTCTCCGCAGCGGACACGTCGAGACTGCTGCACGTGCTCCTTGCCCTGCCGCAGGGTGTGCAGGAGATGAGCGCCGACTTCCCCGGCCTTGTGCAGACCTCTCTCAACCTCGGCGTGATGCGCACGAGCGAGCACGGCGTGAAGTGCTCCTTCTCCGTCCGCTCCTGCATCGCCTCGCAGAAGGATATGCTTATTCAGCGCGTGAAGGCCATCGTCGAATTCGGCGGCGGCACCGTGGGCGAGCGCAGCAACTATCCCGGCTGGCAGTACGACCGCGATTCCGCCCTCCGCAAGGAGATCGAAGCGGTCTACCGTGACCTCACCGGCCACGACGGAAAGATCGAAGCCACCCACGGCGGCCTTGAGTGCGGGCTCTTCATCGAAAAGATCCCCGGTCTCGACGCGGTCTCCATGGGCCCGGAGCTGCACGATGTTCACTCCGTGAACGAGCGGCTGAACGTCGCCTCCACCGCGCGCGTCTATGAGCTCGTGTGCGAGGTGCTCAAGCGCAGCAAATAAAACCGCGAACAAAGAATAAAAAAGGCGGAACCTCTAAAAGAGGTTCCGCCTTTTTGCTGCTTCGCGGCGCTCAGCCGCCGTAGCCGAAGAAATTATTGAAGAAATCCCAGGGATTGGAGTAGTAGTCGTTGCCGCCATTGCCATAACCGCCGTTGCCGTTGTAGCTGTTGTCGGTGCTCTGGTCGGAATTGTTCGTTTCCGCCGATTCGGGAACAGCGTCGAAGGTGAGCGGGACTTCGATCGTCTTACCCTCGCGGTAGACGGTCAGCGTCACGGTGTCGCCCGCGCTGTAGCTCTTTTTAGCGGCGACGAGGTCTTCATAGGAGGAGATCGTTTTGTCGTCCATCTTCGTGATGACATCGCCCAGCTTGAGCCCCGCCTTGGCGGCGGCGCTGTCCGGGTCAACGGAGCAGACGAACACGCCCTCCGTCACGTCGTAGCGATACTGCTGCGCCATCTGCGCGGTCATCGTCTGCGGGGTGATGCCCATGTAAGCCTTGTTGGTCACATAGCCGTTGGTCATGATGTCCTTGACGAGAGAAACCACGTCGTTGATGGGAATGGCAAAGCCGATGCCCTCCACGGTGGTGTTCGAGTAGCTCGAATACTTGGCCGACACGATGCCGATGACCTCGCCGTAGCTATTGAAGAGCGGGCCGCCGGAGTTGCCGGGGTTGATGGAGCAGTCGACCTGGATCATGTTGAACGGCGTGCCGTCAACATTGATGGCGCGGTTGACGCAGGAAACGATGCCCTCGCTCATCGAGAACGTCAGCTCGCCGAGGGGATTGCCCACGGCGGCGACGGATTCGCCGATGGCGACCTTGCTCGAATCGCCCAGCACCACGGGCGTTGCGCCCGTCACGTCGATCTTGATGACGGCGATATCGTAATCCTCATCGCTGCCGATGACGGTCGCGTCATACGTTTCGCCGTTGTAGAGCGTTACCTTCACGCTGCTCGCATCAGAGATGACGTGGTGGTTCGTGAGAATGTAGCCGTCCTCCGTGATGAAAAAGCCCGTGCCGCTCGCGGCGGTCTGCACGGTCTGGCCGAAGTAGTTGGTCGTGGCGGAAACGTTGATGGACACCACGCTGTTGACGTTCGAGGCATAGACCTCCGGCATCGTCATCTGCGTCTTGCCGTCCACCTTGACGGTCTGCACCTGCGCGACCTCGCGGTCGCTGACCTGCACGCTCGTGTGGTTCACCTTGGCGGCGGCGCTGCTTGCGCCCGCGCCGACAAGCCCGCCGACGAGCGCGCACACCAGCGCAAGCGCAACGATCTTGGCGGTGCCCTTCTTCTTGCCGCTGCCGCGGTTCTGATCCGACGGCTCGTCGGCATAGTTCTTTGTGTCGATGGGGACGTTGGGATCGTACTCATTCCCCTTGCGATAGCTGTAATGATACAGGTTGTTTTCGTCTTCGTACATGGTTCTGGCCTCCTGTGAAACGGTTTCCGCATCTGCGGTCCTTTGCCTTTCGATGCTGCTATCATAGGGGATATTTATGTATAATTCTTGAACGGTATTTGGCAATTTCTTAAATTCCGGCGCGCAAATTTTAAGTTTCTGTGATATTCACACGATTGCCCTTGCGATTTGCGTCCCGCCATACTAAAATGAGAGCCATCTGAGAAAAAGGAGGCGGCGCAAGATGCTTCGCATCGACAATTTGAAGCTCCCTGTGGGTGCAGACGAGAAGGCTCTGCGCGCAGCCTGTGAGCGCGCGCTGCACGTGAGCGCGGCGGAAATTTCCTCCGTGCAGCTCCTGCGCCGCTCGATCGATGCGCGCGAGGGCGTGAAGCTCGTCTGCTCCTGCGCGGTCGAGGTCAAAAACGAAACGGCGGCCTTGAAGCGCTGCAAGAATAAAAATGTGCAGCCCTACGCGCCCAGGCGCTATGCCCCGCCCGCGCCCATTGGCGCGCCGGCGGTCTCCCCCGTTGTCGTCGGCGCGGGGCCTGCGGGACTTTTCTGCGCGCTGCTGCTTGCCCGCTGCGGTGCAAGACCCATTTTATTGGAGCGCGGGCGCGCCGTCGAGCAGCGAAAGCAGGACGTTGAGCGCTTCTGGCACACGGGAGAGCTGGATCTATCGTCGAACGTGCAGTTCGGCGAGGGCGGCGCGGGTGCATTTTCCGACGGCAAGCTCAACACCGGCACAAAAGATCTGCGCCACGGATTTATTTTAGAGGAATTTGTCCGCTTCGGCGCGAGCGGGGATATTTTGCTCGACGCCAAGCCCCACGTCGGCACGGACAGGCTCTACATCGTGCTGCAAAACCTCCGCCGCGAGATCATCGACCGCGGCGGAGAGGTGCGCTTTTCCCATAGGGTTACGGATATTGACATGGACGGCGGCAGCGTCCGCGCGCTGCGCGTTTCCTCCCCAGAGGGGGACTATGTTCTCCCTGCGCGCCATGTTGTCCTTGCCCCCGGTCACAGCGCGCGCGATACCTTCGAGATGCTGCGCGAGCGGGGGGTACCGATGGAGCCGAAGCCCTTCGCTGTCGGCGTGCGCATCGAGCACCGCCAGCGCGACATGGACGCGGCGCAGTATAAGGCGGCGGCGGGCACGCCCGGCCTTCCGCCCACATCGTATAAGCTCTCCTGCCACACAGGGAAAGGGCGCGGCGTGTTCTCCTTCTGCGTCTGTCCCGGCGGCGAGGTCGTCGCCGCGGCGTCGGAAGAAAACCGCGTCGTGACGAACGGCATGAGCGAGTTCGCGCGCGACGGCGTGAACATCAACGGCGGACTTCTCGTCTCCGTCACGCCCGAGGATTTCCCCTCGGACGATACCCTTGCGGGCGTTTCCTTCCAGCGCACGCTGGAGGACGCGGCCTACCGCCTCGGCGGAGGCGGCTATCGCGCGCCCGCGCAGCGGGTGGAGGATTTTCTTGCCCATCGCGCGTCCACGGGCGCAGGAAGCGTCGCGCCGACCTATCGGCCCGATGTTCGCTGGTGCGACCTGCACGACTGTCTCCCGCCCTTTGTCTGCGAGGCGCTTGAGGAGGGGATCCCCCTGCTGGGGAAAAAGCTCCGGGGCTTTGATTCTCCCGACGCCGTGCTGACGGCGGTGGAGACGCGCTCTTCGTCCCCTGTGCGCATCGTGCGCGAAAGCGAAAGCTACCAGTCCGCTCTGCGCGGGCTCTATCCCTGCGGCGAGGGCGCGGGCTACGCCGGCGGCATCATGAGCGCCGCGGCCGACGGCCTGCGCGTTGCGGAACGAATTTTGGAGGAATTGCAGCATGAGTGAAAAAATCGGCGTCATCATCGACTTTCTGACCCCCGCATACGAAAAGACCCTGCGCGACACTGCCGCGCGCTGCGGCTATGACATCGTATTCTTCCCCTCGTCCAAGGCGGCGGCGGGCAACGTGGACGACTGCACCATTCTCTACGGACACCCTTCGCAGAGGGTCATCGCGGGGGCGAAGCACCTCAAGTGGTACGCAAGCTGCTGGGCGGGCATCGACCGCTTCTGCCGCGACGAGCTCTATCAGAATCCCGACTGCCTGCTCACCAACGCCTCGGGCGCTTACGGTACGACCATCGCCGAGCATTCGGTCATGGTCTCGCTGATGCTGCTGCGCCGCGAGCTTGAATACACCGAGGTGATCCGCGAGGGTGACTGGCGCGTGCTGCCCGGCGGTATCCGCTCGCTCCACGGCGCGCGCGTCACCTGCCTCGGCGCGGGCGACATCGGCACGGAATTTGCCCGCCGTGTGCGTGCGTTCCACCCGGCAAGCCTCATCGGCGTGAGCCGCAGCGGCCGCGCGAACGAGGACTTTGACAAGGTCTATCCCGTCACGGAGCTTGATCAGCTCCTGCCGGAGACCGACCTTCTCTTCATGTCGCTGCCCTCGGTGAGCGACACGGTGAATATCCTGGACGCAGCGCGCATGGCGCTGCTGCCCGAGGGCGCGTACGTCGTCAATGTCGGGCGCGGCACGGCCATCGATCAGGACGCACTCATCGCCTCCCTCGATTCCGGCCACCTTGCCGGCGCGGCGCTTGATGTGGTCGTGCCCGAGCCGCTGCCCGCCGATCACCCGCTGCGAAAGGCAAAAAATCTCCTGCTCACGCCGCACGTCGCGGGCAATATGACGCTTGGCTACACCTGCGAGCGCAATGTCGCGCTCTTCTGCGAGAACCTCGAGAACTACGCCGCGGGCCGTCCGCTGCACCACCTTGTCGACCGCAAAAAGGGCTACTGAGCCGCGCTGCATTTTTCCAAATGCTCCCTTGAGCGCAGAAACGAAACAGACGATCTTATGAAAAATACCCAGACAAAAAACTGCATTCTCCGCGTGCTGCAAGGCGTCATCATCGGCGCGGGCGCGATCCTGCCGGGCATTTCCGGCGGGGTGCTCGCGGTCATCTTCGGCATCTACCGCCCCGCGATGGAGCTTCTCACGCACCCGAAGCGCGCTTTTCCGCGCTACTGGCGCATGCACTTCGCCGTCGGCATCGGTTGGGTGCTCGGTTTCTTAGGCGGCGGGGGCGCGATCCTCGCGCTGTTTCACCAGTCGGAAACCGTCGCAACCTGCCTTTTCATCGGTCTCATTCTCGGCACGCTGCCCGAGCTTTGGCGAGAGGCGGGCGCACAGGGACGGCGCAGGGGGGCGTATCTGTCGCTCTCGGTCAGTTTTCTCGCGCTCTTTGCCGTGCTGATGGCCGTCCGCTTCGGCTCCTTTTCCGAGCTGCCGGCGAATTTCGGCGGCTTCCTCTTCTGCGGCGTGCTGTGGGGCTTCAGCTTCATTATCCCCGGCATGACCTCGTCCTCTATTTTAATGGCCGTGGGACTGCTCACGCCGATGGTCGACGGCATCACGCACCTTGATCTTTCCGTTCTCCTTCCGTGGACGATCGGCATGTGCGGTGTGGTCGCGCTGTTTGCGCGCCTTGTGAGCAAGCTCTTCGATGCGCACTATCCCCTCGCCTATCACGCCGTCATCGGCGTTGTGCTTGCCTCCACGCTTGCCATTATTCCGACGGGCTTCGCCTCTTCGGGGGAGATGATCTGGAGCGCGGTGTGCGCCGTCTTAGGCGCGGTGCTTGCCGCTCTCGGCGGTAAGATCCGCCCGCAGGAGGAGACATCAAAGTCGTAAACATGATAAAAAGGGTTCAGGTTTTTACCTGAACCCTTTTTTTATTCGCTTGCATCGCCGGCGATCACCAGCACAGAAATGGTGTAAATGGTCTGCTTTTCGCTGTACTCCACCAGATCGTTGCTCCGTACCAGCAGAACCATGATGATCATAATAAAAGCGGAAAGAAAGACGATTGCTGAGTAAAAATCTGACATTGCACAGTCCCTCCCTTTCCGGTGATCGTTCTTCTATCATACCATAGTTCGGAAAAACTGCAACTGAGAAATGCTAAATTTTGCCGGTTTTACCCAGTTTTTACGTCATCTGCGCAAAAAACTCGCCGTAATGCAGAATCGCCTGATCGGCTTCCTTCTGTATGGCCGCCCAGTCGGCGGCGCCGGCGCTGCCGGATACCGCCACCGTGCGGAAGCCTGCCGCCTTGGCCTGTTCAATGCCCGCAAGCGTGCCGGAAAAGACGACCGTGTCCTCCTTCCGTGCGTGCAGACGCTTCATCGCGCGCTCAAACATCGTGCCGCTGTAAACGCCGCACAGGGCGACGGATTCCGTCAGCACGAAGCGGAAATAGGACGAAAGTCCTGCCCGGTCAAGCGCCCTTTGCGCGTCCTCGGCGCGCATGGCCGTCACCGCGCCGAGCCACACGCCCTCCATCTTGAAAAGAGAGAGCGCCTTGTCCAGCCCCTCGCGCGCCGCGCCGTCCGGCGTGAAGAGCGTATCCTCCAAAGTAAAAACAGCGCTTTGCAGCCGCATGCCCTACCCCTCCTGACAATCATCGTATTGCCCTTATTATAGCGCGCAGCCGTTTCTTTTTCAATCTTTCTCCGACGCCCACGAAACGCATAAACTTCCTTTCTGGCGAACGAAAGTGGGAGAAAATACGAAACTTCCCGTTCTGAAAAGTGCTGTACTGCACAAAATGAATGGAATAATATTCGCTTTTATAAAAATGCTTGAATATTTTGCGCGAAATAAACGGTTGACTTGTTATTTTTATTGAGCTACACTATGTACAATCTCTCTTTGCCGGAGACGGAAACGGCGAAAGAACAATACAGGAGGAAGAATTATGACGAAGCATTCATATGCCGCAAAGGCGTTTTCGCTTTTACTGGCACTGGTGCTGACGCTTTCGCTCGCGGTCAATTCCGCGGCGGCAGTCAGCTTCCAGGACATGAACCCCAAGGGCGATGCGCTCCTCGGCACCAAATTCAATGTGGACGCGACCATCACGCTTGTCACAGGCAAGGAGGGGAAGGACGTTTCCCTTTCCATTCCCGTTTCCGGCATGAGCCGTGATGCGCTTGCCGCGGCGATCGATGCCGGGACGGTCACGCTCGCGCTGGAGCGTGACGATTCCCGCCCCTATGTCAACGAAGAGCTCTTCCCCTACGCCTATGCGGGCGGGGATCTTGACAGCTGGATGACCGAGGGCAAGGACGAGCACCAGTTCACAGACATCAAGCTGACGGCGAACGAGAAAAACGGCAAGGCCGTGCTCGACGTGAGCTTCCATGTGAACAACTACTTCTATTCCACCAACCGCAGAACCGGCGAGACGACACCCGACTACAGCGTGCCCCATGTGAACGGCAGCTACTACATCGACCTTTGCGGCTACTTTGACCTGACGGCCAAAAATAGCGGCAAGTCGATCGGCTCCGCACCTGTCAAGGTCGCGCCGTATGAGAACTTCAACACCATGTGGGAGATCTACAAGGAGCTCGACACGATCGCGGCGAACGGCACGAAGAACGGCCTCTATGTGGAAAGATTCTCCATGGGCCAGTCCACCGCGGGGCGCGATATGCCCTATCTGATCGTCGCCGACTCCAAGGCGAGCGTGACGAAGTGGCTCGCCCTCGCCGAGCGGGCCGAGACGGAGCCTGACGCCGTGCTCGCCGACATCAAGTCCGGCAAGCTCGACGATATCCGCGTGCCCGTGATGTACTCCAACATCCACCCCGACGAGGTCGCCGCGACCGACGGCGTGCTCGATTTCGCCAAGATGATCACGAGCGAAAAGAGCATCGACTACAAGACGCTCACCGGCTTCACCGCCGCGGGTGAAAAAGAACTCAAGGAAGAGATGGGTCCTGTCGGCGCGGAGGGCAGCGTTGCCGTTCCCGACCTCGTCAAGGATACAGCCAGCTACCTCGGCTACCTGTCCGCTGACAACAACGGCAAGTCCGGCAAGGTCGACCTTGAAAAGTATTACACCGTGAAGAGCAACACTGTAAACGTCAAGGACGAGCTGCTGTCCGACGTGTTCTTTGTCCTTGTCCCCGAGGAGAACGTCGACGGCCGTACCTATCTGACGAGACACTCCACCAACGGCTACGACCTCAACCGCGACAACTCCTTCCAGACCACGAGTGAGACGGCCAACATGCAGCAGCTCATCGGCACGTTCAACCCCATATCGCTCGCCGAGTTCCACGGCCGCGTGCAGTCCTTCCAGTGCGAGCCCTGCGATCCCCCGCACGAGCCGAACTTCGAGTATGACCTGCTCGCCAACCACCTCATCACCGGCGGCGAGGCGCTCGGCATCGCGGCGGTCGCCAACAACGATGGCTACAACAGCTATGTGATTCCCCAGCGCGATTACCTCACCTATACCGGCAGCGGCACGGAGACCTACTGGGAAGACCCGTGGGACGATATGTCCACGAGCTACACCCCTCAGTTCGCCATGCTGCAGGGCACCGTTGCCTATACCGTTGAGCTGCCCGCCTACAACGACGATACCGCTCAGGCGGCGCAGTACGGTATCCTCGGCAACGCCGCTTATGTTGCCGCGGAGAAGCTTTCCTATCTTGAATCCCAGGTCACCATCTTCCAGCGCGGCGTGAAGAACTTTAACTCCGATGCCTTTGAGCTGGTCGGCCAGTGGCTGTGCGACCAGAACGATGTCGAGGGCGCGGAGATGGACCTCTTCCGTCCCGAGTACACCGGCAAGGGTCAGAACGGCAACTTCTATCCCGAGTGCTACATCATTCCGCTCGACGGCGAGAACCAGACCAACCTCCAGGCCGCTTCTGACATGATGGAGTGGCTCACGAGAAACGACGTCAAGGTCAATGTGACCGAGAAGGACTTCACCTATGATGGCGTCACCTATCCCGCCGGTACGATGATCGTCTCGATGTATCAGGCCAAGCGCTCTGTCGCCAACGGCGCGCTCTATGACGGCACGCTCATCAACAGCTGGACGATCCTCTACTCCGAGGGTATCACCTCCTTCAATGAAACGCGCGGCTTCGACATGGTCACCGTGGCCGAGCCTGCCGCCTACAAGACCATCTCTGCCGTTTGCGGCAGCCCCATGGATCACGATGACGCCCTCGCCTACATGAAGGGCCTGACCTCTTACTTCGCGGGCGAGAGGGATAAGGACGTCATCATCTCCAACGCCTCCGAGGATTCCACCGCCGCCGTCAACGAGCTTCTGAAGGCCGGCAAGACCGTCGGCATGGTCACCTCCGGCGACTGCATGGGCGACTTCATCTGCTCCTACACCGATTATCAGACCGTCGCGGGCAAGTATCTGCTCTCTGCCACGGGCGTCGACAAGACGAGCGTGAAGGCGAAGATCATCACCAAGTCCCCGACCGTCTACGTCCCCGGCACGCCTGCTGAAAGCGAGAAGGGCTTTGTCTACGCGCCGCAGATCAGCCAGAGCGCAAGCTGGAACTACGACACCGCCGCGATGAACCTCATGGGCTTTACCACGACCTCCGACGTGGCCAAGGCAGATGCCGCTGCGGGCGCTTCGAAGCTGGATTCCGCCGCAAAGACCGCCGTGAAGAACGGCCTTTCCTACATCGGTTACAGCTATTCCGCGGCGTCCTCCGCCTCCGACCTCATCGCCGGTGTGGAATACACCGAGCTGGACGGCGCGATGGACTGCCTGACGCCTGTCGTCTATCCCAATAAGACCCTTGTGAACGCGAGCTACATTGCTGACGGCGACGGCATTCTCTATGCCTACGGCCTCGGCTACTTCTCCCAGATCCCCGCCGACGCAGCGGTGCTCGTCAAGAGCGACAAGACCAGAACGCCGACCGAGGGCTTCGTTCCCACGAATACGGCCGAGCGCGCAGCCGGCTTCAAGGCCTACATGAACGGTGGCGTGCAGGGCTTTGCCTACAAGGAAAACGGCATGAACGTTGTCCTCTTTGCCAACTCCCTCACCCACAAGGTGCACCAGAGAGATGAGTATGCCTATATCAGCAACTTCCTCTTCTCCTCCGTCCTGAGCGACAAGAACTACGACGGCTCCGAATCCGTTGCGCTTCCGTTCACCGACGTTGCAGAGAGCGCTTACTACGCCGACGCCGTCGCTTGGGCGATCCAGAACAAGGTCACCTCCGGCGTGAGCGCGACGACCTTCGCCCCGAACGCAAGCTGCACGCGCGGCCAGATGGTCACCTTCCTGTGGAAGGCTGCCGGCAGCCCCGAGCCGAAGTCTCTGACCACGGCCTTTACCGATGTGAAGAGCGGCGCCTATTATGAAAAGGCGGTCGCCTGGGCAGTGGAAAACAAGGTGACCACCGGCACGAGTGCGACGACCTTCTCCCCTGACGCGACCGTCACGCGCGGCCAGAGCGTTACCTTCCTCTGGAAGGCGAACAACAGTCCGGCCGCGGCTTCCGCGAGCGCGTTTACTGACGTTGCCGCGAGCGCCTACTATGCCTCCGCCGTCAACTGGGCGGTGGAAAAGGGCGTGACCTCCGGCATGAGCGCGACGACCTTCGCCCCCAACAGCAACTGCACGAGAGCGCAGATCGTCACCTTCCTCTACCGTGCAGCGAGCGCCAAGTAAGCAACCACTATCTGATGAAAAAAGAGGGAACGGTTTTTCCGTTCCCTCTTTTTGTTTTTTCCCGAGAAAGACACGATGGCTTTCTTTTGCGCGAAACAAAAAAACCTCACTTCCGAAGAAGTGAGGTTTTGGTGGAGACTGCTGGACTCGAACCAGTGACCTCCTGCGTGTGAAGCAGGCGCTCTAACCAGCTGAGCTAAGCCTCCGAATGTGGTGACCCGTACGGGATTCGAACCCATGTTACAGCCGTGAAAGGGCCGTGTCTTAACCACTTGACCAACGGGCCATATGAGTCACGGGATGCTTTCGCATCCCGTGCTTCTGGTAGCGGCACCTGGATTTGAACCGGGGACACTGCGGGTATGAACCGCATGCTCTAGCCAGCTGAGCTATGCCGCCAAATATTCCTGCTCGATAGGACACGAGCTACTATACCAAATGTAAAGGGGCTTTGTCAATAGTATTTTATAAGTTTTTTTGTGACTTCTGAAAAAATGAGGGAGAGGGCGCGCCCTCCCCCCTTTTTTCTCAGGAAACGACGTTTTTCCCCGCCGACCAGACGGAGACGATGTTGTGCCGGTGCATCATGTAGATGGCGCGCTCGAAGCGCTCGCGCAGCGAAAGCGGGCGGGCGGCCTCGGTGAAGTCCGCGTCGTCCACGACGATGGCGTGGAGCTTATCGCCGGGGACAAAGCCGCCGTGGGCGCCGAAATACTCGTGCCCCGCGGAGGAGCCGAGGTAGTAGCCCTCCTCCACCGTGAGGAATTCGTCGCGTCCGTCGGTCTGCATGTGGCGGAACTTCGACGCGCGGATGGACATGGTGATGACCTTGTTCATCGCGAGCAGCGCCCCGCCCGCGATGTCCGAGCCGAGGGTGACGAGGTTTCCCTCGCGCAGCAGCGTCCGCACGGGCGCAACGCCCGAGCAGATGTTGATATTCGACCCTGCGCAGTGCGCCGTGACAACGCCATGCTCGCGCATCGCCTCGCGCTCACGCGCATCGGAGTGGACGCAGTGCGCCATCACGGTGTGGTCCTTCCACAGCCCTGCGCGGTCATAGCTCTCCCAATACTGCGTGCAGTCGGGGCAGAGCTCTTTGACCCACGCGATCTCACCCTTGTTTTCAGACAGGTGCGACTGGACATACAGCCCGCGCTCACGGGCGAGAGAACCGAGCCAGCGCATCAGCTCGTCGGTGCACGAGGGGGTGAAGCGCGGCGTTAAAATGGGCTTGACGGCTGTAAAGCGCGCGCATTCGTCGAGCCAGCGCAGCGTTTCGCGCTTGGACTGCTCGGTCGTCTCCTGCAAGTCGCTGCTGCCGTTGCGGTCCATGTTGACCTTGCCGACATAGCCCGTGACGCCAGCCTTTTCGAGCTCTTCCATCAAAATGAGCGTCGCGTCCGTGTGGAGGGAGGAGAACATACAAACGCGCGTCGTGCCGCTCGTGATGAGGTCGCTCGCGAGCTTTTGGTAAATGCGGCGGGCATAGTCATTGTCGGCAAAGCGCGCCTCGGTCTTGAAGGTGTAGGTGTTGAGCCAGTCAATGAGCGGCAGATCCATGCCCATGCCGAGCATGGGATACTGCGGCGCGTGCAGGTGCATGTCGACGAAGGACGGCATGATGAGCGCGTCGCCGTAGTCGATGACCTCAGCGTTGACATGCTGCGGCACAGCCTTTTCGACGCTTTTGATCGTGCCGTCGTCATCAAGCACGAGACAGCCGTGCTCGATGATCTCAAGCGCGCCGAGCGCGGGCGCGGAGATGAGATGGCCTTTGAGAATTTTCATGCTGTTTCGCTCCTTTTCGGTAAAAAACTGCAAAAGAAAAAGCGTCCCCCCGGAAAATCCTCCGGAGAAACACCCATAGCAGAGCCTTTCGGCGGCTCCGTAGAAACTTTCGCGCCATGTCAGCGAAATTATATGAGCTTTTTTCTCTTCTATATATAAAGCATAGCACGCGAAAGGAGAAAAAGCAAGCGAAAGCGCGCGCCGAAGCATGGTCATATCGCGCCCACTGCGCACATAGGATTGTCCCAAGAGGTGAAATGCGATGCAAAAGAAACATTTGGGGCGGATGCTGTGCTCGTTTGCGCTTTCGGCGCTCACGCTGTGGGGTGTGAGCGTTACCACGGCGGCAAAAGATGCGCGCGCCGCGCTGCGCTCGCTTCGGGAGGAGAGCCTGGGCGTGATGCTGCTGCGCTACGAGCGCGGAGACGGCGGAGAGGAGTATCTCAGCATGCAGACGTCGCTTGCCCTGCGCGCTGCGCCGCTGCTGCGCGGGGAGGACGAGCGCATCGCGCAGGCGTGGTCAACGGAGCTTACGCAAAAGCCGGATGACGGCGCGGCGGGCGATGCGCAGGACAACGAGGGCACGGTGCTCACGCAGGAGAAAACGCCCGACGAGGTCGCCGTGACGGAAAACGGCGTGCCCGCGCGCACACTCAAGGCGTCCGATCCCTCGGGCTACACGGTGTTCGGCAATGTGTACATCAACAACGGCTCGGACGCCGCGCTCGACGCGTCCATGCTCGGCGCGGATTATGCCGCTTGTCTCGGCGCGGACGAGCCGCAGGTGCTCATCATTCACACCCACGGCACCGAGAGCTACACCATGCCGCCGGGGCAGGAATACGACGTGTCCGACACGTTCCGCACGCTGGACACGAACTGCAACATGATCCGCATCGGCGACGAAATGGCGCAGGTGCTGACCGACGCGGGCATCAGCGTGGTGCACGACCGCGCGCTTTACGATTACCCAAGCTATTCGGGCGCTTATAACCGCTCGCTCGCGTCGATCGAAAGCTACTTGCAAAAGTACCCCTCCATTTCGTTTGTGCTCGACGTGCACCGCGACGCGGTGCAGGACGCGAACGGAAACCAGTTCAAGCTCCTCTGCGGCGAGGACGCCGGCGCGGCGCAGCTTGAATTTGTCATCGGCTCGAACGGCGGCGGGCTGAGCCACGATCTCTGGCGGGAAAACCTCAAGCTTGCCTGCGCCGTGCAGGAAACCCTGTACAAAGACTATCCGACCCTCATGCGCCCCGTCACCGTGCGCAACTCCCGCTACAACCAGCACATGACGACCGGCTCGCTCCTTGTTGAGGTCGGCACGGCGGGCAATTCGCTCGAAGAGGCGATCAACGCCGCGCGGATCTTTGCCGCGGGGTTCGCCAAAACGATACAAAACGGGACGTAACGGCGCTCCCGCCGCCAAAATAGACGGAAAGAGGCAAAAAAAGCGCAAATTCTTGTCAAAGTTGCCGTGTTGCATTCTGCACAAAAATCCTGTTAAATGGAAGTTACCATTTCAATCGAAAAATTTCGTCAGAAATTATTTTTTCAGGAGGGGTAATTCCATGGAGCTTCTTCAGGAGCGCATCCGCCGCGAGGGCAGAGTCCTGCCCGGAAACATCGTCAAGGTGGACGGTTTCCTCAACCACCGCGTTGACACCCGTCTGCTCGAGGACATTGCGGACGAGTTCGCCAAGTATTTCGACACCAGCAAGATCACGGTCGTTCTGACGGCGGAGGCCAGCGGCATCGCGCTTGCGACCATCTGCGCGCAGAAGTACGGCGTTCCCATGCTCTTCGCCAAGAAGGCCAAGAGCGACAACATCGAAAGCGGCCTCTATCAGAGCGAGGTGTTCTCTTACACCTACAAGAAGAAGGTCACGCTGCTCGTCTCTCAGGAGTGGCTGAACGCGGACGACCACGTGCTCATCATCGACGACTTCATGGCCAACGGCTTCGCTGTGCAGGGCCTTGTCGACATCGTCAACGCTGCGGGCGCGAAGCTCGAGGGCATCGGCATCGCCGTGGAAAAGGGCTTCCAGGGCGGCGGCGACCGCTTCCGCGCGAGCGGTATCCCCTACAAGGCGCTCGCCGTCATCGAAAAGGCGGACGAGAATGGCTTTGTGTTCCGGGAGGAAAATTAACTTCAAAAAAGAGAGGCTGTCCATTCGGACAGTCTCTCTTTTTTGAGCTTGGATTGGCGCTTACAGCCGGTAAAGTTCGGGCCTTCTGTCGTGGAAGACGGGGACGGCGGCGCGGAGGGGGCGGATGCAGGAGAGGTCTAAGTCGGCGGACAAAATCTCCTCTTCCCCGCTGCCCTGCACGAGCACTGTACCGAGCGGGTCTATGGCGCGCGAAAAGCCGCCGTAGACCGTGCCGTCACGCTCGCCGCAGGCGTTGCAGGAGACAAGAAAAAGCTGGTTTTCGATGGCGCGGGCGGCAGTGAGCGTCTCCCAGTGGTATTGGCGCGCCGCCGTCCACTGGGCGGGCAGGAAGATGACCTGCGCTCCGCGCAGCGCCAGCGTGCGCCAGAGCTCGGGGAAGCGCAGCTCATAGCAGATGAGAAGGCCGCAGCGCACGCCGTCGAGCGTGAAGGTGACGAGATGGTTTCCGGGGGTGTAGACCTCGTGCTCGCCCATGGGCGTGAAAGGGTGCGTCTTGTCGTATTCTGCAAGGCAGGCGCCCGTGCGGTCAAAGACACAGGCGGTATTGTAGATGTGCCCGCCGCGGTTGTTCGATACGCTCCCCGCGACGATGTTGACGTTCAGCTCGCGCGCAAGCGGGGAAAAGCGCGCGCGGACGGCCTTTGCGTCCTCGTCGCTCGCCGCGGCAAGGTCGCCCGCAGGCATGAAGCCCGTGTTCCACGTTTCGGGCAGGAGAATCACGTCGGGCGCGGTCTCGCGCGCGGCGCGGCGGATGAGCGCCTCGGCGCGGTCGAAGTTTTCTTTTCCTGCGAGCGAGCGCATATTCATCTGGACGACGCTGACTTTCATGGCAGACCCTCCGGAAGGTATTTTCTCCATTATACGAAAATCTCGGAAACAATGCAATAAACTTCAAACGAGAGGGCGGCTGACACCGCCCTCTCGTTTATAAAAGCGTCGCAGACTTTGCCACCCGCAGGCGGCAAATAAATTCCAATCGTTTTTCGCCGCGGCGTGTACGTGGCGAAAAACACTCTGCACGGAGCGAGTGTGCGCGCCTGCGGCGCGTGCGCTGAGCGCAGTGAATCTCTGTTCAAAAAACTGACAACGTCAGTTTTTTGAAGTTCTCAGCGCGCGGATCGCGTTGAGCACGGCGAGCACCATCACGCCGACGTCGGCGAAGATGGCGGCCCACATGTTGGCAAGACCCAGCGCGCCGAGGACGAGGCACAGCGCCTTGATGCCGAGGGCAAAGGCGATGTTTTCATACACGATGCGCAGGCACTTGCGCGAGATCCGGATACCCTTGGCGATCTTCATCGGGTCGTCGTCCATGAGTACCACGTCGGCGGCTTCGATGGCGGCGTCGGAGCCCATCGCGCCCATGGCGATGCCGATGTCCGCGCGGGAGAGGACGGGCGCGTCGTTGATGCCGTCGCCGACGAAGGCGAGGTACTCGCCGCTCCCCTTTTCGCCGAGCAGCCGCTCGACCTCGCTGACCTTGTCGGCGGGCAGCAGCTCTGCGCGGAAATCGTCCACGCCGAGTTCCTCTGCGACCTTGGCGGCAACCTTCTGCATATCGCCTGTGAGCATGACGGTCTTGCGCACGCCCGCGCGCCTCAGCGCGGCGATGGCGTCGCGCGCGCCGGGCTTGACGACGTCGGAGATGACGATGTGACCGGCGTATGCGCCGTCGACCGCCATGTGGACGATCGTGCCGACGCTGCGGCACTCCTGCCAGGAAATGCCAAGCTCCTCCATGAGCCGGCTGTTGCCGGCGGCAACGCTGTGCCCATCGACCGTCGCGATCACGCCGCGGCCGCTGCGCTCTTCAATGTCCGTCACGCGCGAGCGGTCGAGTTCGCCGCCGCAGGCCTTTTGTAAGCTCTTGCTGATCGGATGCGAGGACGCGCACTCGGCGAGCGCCGCATATGCAAGAAGTTTGCGCTCCGCCATGGGGCTGTGATGTACGCCCGTGACCTCGAACACGCCCTGCGTGAGCGTGCCGGTCTTGTCAAAGACGACGGTCTTCGTCTTCGACAGGGTCTCAAGGTAGTTCGAGCCTTTGATGAGGATGCCCTCGCGGCTCGCGCCGCCGAGACCTGCAAAAAAGCTCAGGGGAATGCTGATGACGAGCGCGCAGGGACACGAGATGACGAGGAACGTGAGCGCGCGGTAGACCCACACGCCCCACGCGGTCGGAGCACCGCTGATGAGATTGAAAAGCGGCGGCAGCACGGCGAGCGCCAGCGCGCCGTAGCACACGGCGGGCGTGTAGACGCGGGCAAAGCGGGAGATGAAGTTCTCCGAGCGGGACTTGTGGCTGCTGGAATTTTCTATCAACTCGAGGATCTTCGACACTGTGGATTCGCCGAAGGCCTTCGTCGTTCTGACCTTGAGAACGCCCGTCATGTTGATGCAGCCGCTGATGACCTCGTCGCCCGGCGTCACGTCGCGCGGCAGGCTCTCACCCGTGAGCGCCGCGGTGTTGAGCGCGGACGCGCCCTCGACAATGCAGCCGTCGATGGGGATCTTTTCGCCCGGCTGCACGGTGATGACCGTGCCCACTTCGACCTCGTCGGGGTCGACCTGCTCGAGCTTGCCGTCGCGCTCGATGTTGGCATAGTCGGGGCGAATGTCCATGAGCGCCGTGATGCTGCGGCGGGACTTGCCGACGGCGTAGCTCTGGAACAGCTCGCCAATCTGATAGAAGAGCATGACCGCGACGGCCTCGGCGTAGTCACCGCTTTTTTCGTACACGGCGAGCGCGATCGCGCCGACGGTCGCGACCGCCATGAGGAAGTTCTCGTCGAACACGCGGCGGTTGCAAATGCCCTTCCATGCCTTGCGCAGAATGTCATAGCCGACGGTGAAGTAGGCGATAAAGTAGAGCAGCGTGGAGAGAAGCGGCGGCAGCGGCACGAATTTTGCCGCAAGGAACAGTACCGCCGCGATCAGAATGCGATAAAGCATCTTTTTCTGCTTTTTCGTCATGGAAATGACCACCTTTCAAAAAGCGCCCCGACGCCATCGTCCGGGGCGAAGGGAGAGCTTGCTTTAGAGATAGATCTCGCAGTCGTCCTCGACCTTCTTGCAGTTTTTGAGGACGGCCTTCATCACGGCCTTGGGATCCTGCCCCTCGGCGAACTCGACGCTCATCTTCTGGGTCATGAAGTTCACCACGGCGTCGGTGACGCCCTCGGTCTTCTTGGCGGCCTGCTCCATGAGGTTCGCGCAGTTGGCGCAGTCGACTTCGATCTGGTAGGTCTTTTTCATGGTAAAATTCTCCTTTTTGTCGGGAAATATTTAACGATTAAGTGCTTGTTTAATCTTTCTGGCCGTACTATACTGTGGACAAAGGAAAAAGTCAAGGCGCGAGCGCGCGTCTCTTCCGTTTGGGCGAAACAAACTTCCAAACGGGATAGAAGATACGCGCCGCGAGCGAAAAAGAAAGGCGGAAAACATGATGAGCGAACCCCATTTGCCCCACGACCACAGCGGCGGCGCGATGCTCCGGCTGCAAGAATCGGTGGAAACGGCGGGCAGCTTTCAGACCGTGGCCGACATCTTCAAGCTTCTCTCCGACAGCAGCCGCGTGCGCATTTTCTGGCTGCTGTGCCACTGCGAGGAGTGCGTCGTCGACCTCTCGGCGACGGTGGGCATGAGCCCGCCCGCCGTGTCGCACCACCTGCGCCAGCTGCGCGAGAGCGGACTTCTTATTTCGCGCCGCGTGGGCAAAGAGGTCTATTACCGCGCCGCGGAGACGGAGCAGGCGCAGCTGCTGCACCGCATGATCGAGCGTACGATGGAGATCTCGTGCCCCGAGGAGGAGAGCCGCGCCGCGTCCGGCGCGCCGCACCTTCCCCCGCTCGATGCCGAAATGCACGAGGGCGGCGCCACAGCGGAACAGCTTGCGACCATCTGCGCCGTGCACGATTATCTCACGCAGGATCTTGCAAGCCGCACCACGATCGATGAGCTCTCGCGCCGCTTTCTGATGAATCCATCGACGATGAAGGCGCTCTTCAAGTCCGTTTACGGCGCGTCCCTTGCCTCGCATATCCGCGAGCACCGCATGGCGCAGGCGGCAAAGCTCCTCACAGAGGGTGACGAGAGCATCGCGCAGATCGCGCGCGCCGTCGGCTACGAGAGCCAGAGCAAGTTTTCCACCGAATTCCACAA